>Ga0315294_10000370_pt1 | contig 48921 bp, 39 predicted proteins | sample YL17G13_40_MG_FD_203626 | JGI IMG/M metagenome (GOLD analysis project Ga0315294, IMG submission 203626) | Sediment microbial communities from Yellowstone Lake, YNP, Wyoming, USA - YL17G13_40 | ecosystem: Environmental > Aquatic > Freshwater > Lake > Sediment | place: USA: Wyoming | collected... | reverse complement strand
TTGCATAAAGAAATAGATGAAGAGGCATACTTCACTCTGAGCGATGTGTTGAGTGGGTTTATAAGCAAAGATAACTTTATAGAATTAGTGGACGTCGACATTTCAGATAGTTTTATATTTGACGAAGTTGAAAGAATAGGCAAACGTAACAAACTTGATGTCGTTGATGCCTACCAGATTGTTACGATAAAAATGGACAACTCTTCGAGAAACGATTTAAAATCCGAGCCAATCCTAGTAACGGCAGATTCAGCGCTAGCCGAGGCAGCGCGTAAAGAAGGCCTTAGGGCTTGGAATTGTCTAACAGAGTTGGCCCCGTGAAAAATAAAGGGGGACGCTGGTTCAAAGACAATTTAGCACAAATGTCTTGGTTCAGCGGGAAATGAAGTTTCGCCGCCTTTGCTAAGTGGGTATGAAGCGGCCTCTCAGCTGCCTTTGAGCTCTCTTTATTAAAATGGGTTCCGGGGTCGGACCAGGCGAAGTTATGGATATTGCACGTAGGAAATAGGGGACGGTCATGAAAATATGCCCAGCATATGCCCATCAGATGGGGCATTCGCTTTTATACGGATGCGGGGCGTCGTGTCTTAAGTTCTAATAAACTTACATGCGGATCTCATTAAAAGCAAGGCGGGGTGGCCTTTGTCATATCAAGCCGGGGATTGGTCAAAAAGAAGGATCAGAGAGCGCATTCTCGAGAGGTGAGCATCCTTCAAGTACGGTTAGTGAAAAACAGGTTGATGAATTAGGGATTCTCTATGGCAGAGACAACGCGGCACGATGGAGCGACCACCCCCAGCATGGCTAAGCCAGCGTTTGTAGATTGGAAAAGGAGAGATCATATTAGCAGCGTTTAGAAGCTAATCTAGGACACCACGTCCTGGGGTTCCAAGATTTCCCTTGCAACCCCCCCTTTTTAATGATATTTTCTGTTAAGAATGCAGGCGCCAAGGTGAACCCCAGCTTCCCCTTTACAGCCGATGGAGGAGCTTGAGATGGTGATGGAAAAACCCCGTTTCGGAAAATGAGACGGGGTTTTTTTCTTTTTTTCAAGTACCGGGCAGACTCCGAACACGACCCCCTGCCATCGAGAACAAATGGAGGTAACGGGTATGGAGAAAAAGCAGTTTCCCAAGTTGACTTTGATCCTCCTGGCGTTTCTATTGGGGTACGCCGGAGGTTCCTGGGGCCAGACGGAAGAACAGTTCGAGCCGATCCATGTCGGAGTGACTCCCTTCGTAAACATCACCCCAAACAAGGAATTCGACTGGCTGGGCATCGGTATCAGCGAGTCGCTCTGCACCAAGCTGGCGAGTCTGCCCTACCTGACCCTGGTGGAAAGGACCCGACTTTCTGAAGCGCTCAAGGAAATGGAGCTGGGACAGACGGGACTCATCGATGAAGCCACGGCAGCCAAGACCGGGCAGATGGCCGGCGCCGAAGAATTGGTGGTCGGCTCGTATCAAATCATAGGCCAGAAGGTCCGGATCAATGCGCGGTTTGTGGATGTGGAGAAGGGGAAAATCAAAAAGACCGCCGAGGCCACGGGTACTATGGACCAGATCTTCGATCTTCAAGACCAGATCGCGGCCTCTTTCCTGGACAACTTGAAACTTCCCATAACCCAGGAAGAAAAGCCCGTGGTGACCGCCAAGCCCACGGAGTCCCTGGAGGCCTATAAATTGTATTCCCAGGCCATGGATACCTACACTCCCCAGGGAAAATCCCTGGATGATGAAAAGCGGATCGAACTTCTGAACCGATCTGCACGAATCGATCCTCGATTCTTCCTGGCCTATGTCTCCCTGGGCGATTTCTACGCCAAAAGACGAGATGAGTCCGGGTACAATCAGGCGGCGGCTTATTATAACCGGGCGGTTACCATCCAGCCAAATTACATCGCTCCGCGGAATCGGCTGGTCCAAGTCTACCAGGTGCAGGGAAATACCGCTGCGGTCCAGCGGGAACAGGAGAAAATCGTCGAAATAAAAAGGACTTTCACCCAATCGGAGACGGGGAAGGAAAAAATAAAGGTTCTGCAAAATCGTCCCCCGAAATCCTCGGTGGCATATTCACCGCCCAAACCTCCAGCGGTGACCCCCACGTCTCCAAAGCCTTCGATCGGTTCTCCGCCACCCAAGCCTTCACCGGCACCTATGCAGCCTCAACCTCCGGTTAAAACGGCACCGCCCACAAAGGCCCTGCCGGTTTCCACGGTCTCCAAGCCCCCGGATGTAACCCCGCCCGGGCCCAAGCCTTCGACGGTGGTGGCTACACCCCCGAAGCCACCGGTGGTAATATCCCCGCCGAAGCCGTCCCCGACCGCTCCGCCGCACAAGCCCCCGGTTGTGTCTCCGCCGCCGAAGCCTTCCCCGCAACAACCGCCTCCCAAAGCTCCGGTGGCAAAAACCCCGCCGCCAAAACCAAAACCGCAGGAAATATCAAAGCCGGCCAAGCCATCGCCGGCGAAACCTCAGGCCGTGTCCCCGAAGCCGAAACCTGCGGAAAAGCCAAAGAAAAGCAAGGAGAAGGAGGAGGAGGAAAAGGAAAAGAGAAAGTAGCGGAAGCTGCGGAAAAAGATCCTCGGTCTCCAAAATACGCTGCCCCAGAGGCATCGATGTCCCTTGAATACAGGCCGGGCAAATACTCCTTTACATCTCTTGCCCCCCTTCACTTTCCAGAAATCAGATCAATGTCCATAGATTGGAGGCCTTGCCCGGCCCGGGGGCAAGGCCGTGCTTCTCGGCATGATGAGGCACGGATTCTTTCATCGGTCCGGGCGGAATCGGCCCTGCGGTGCGCAGATGGCCCAGCCTGGACCGCCCCCCTCTGCGGAAAGGAAGTGACCTTTCATCGGATCTTCGCCACCCGCCGATCCTGCCTTCAAACCACGGCCTTGTCCCCGGGCCACAAGAAAAGGCACCTGAAATTTGAGGGGAGGCAAGCTCTACATCTTCCTTATCTTCCTTGCCTTTCGATCTCTTATTTTGCTAAAATGACATCCCTCCCAGATTTGGTTTTCATCGCCTGGAGGGCTAACATTAATTTCAAGGAGGGGGGAAAATGATCATTCGAATCCTTTTCGGCATCCTGATAGTCGCTGGGCCCCTTTGGGGAGCTAGTTTGGCGGGAGCGCAGACCGTAAATTATCCCACCAAGCCGGTGATTCTGCAGGTGCCTTGGCCGGCGGGCGGGTCCACGGATATAGGTGCCCGTATCGTTGCGGCGATTGCGGAAAAGAAAATGCGGCAGCCGATCGTCGTCACCAATCGAGTGGGTGCAGGGTCGCAGATCGGCTTGACCGAAACCGCCCGGGCCAAACCCGACGGGTATTTTTTGGGGTTCGCCAGCCTTCCCGCGCTGAACACCATCGTTCTGGACCCGGAACGGAAGGCGCTGTTTGACCTGAATAATCTGGTCTTCATCATCAACCAGGTCATCGATCCGGGAATCATCTGGGCCAAGGGCGACAGTCCGTACAAGACCTTGAAAGACCTGATTGAAGACGCCCGGAAGCGCCCGGGTGAAATCCGGGCCGCCACCACGGGGATCCTCGGGGATGACCACCTGGCCATCCTTATGCTGGAACAGGCGGCCAAGATAAAATTCCGGATCGTCCATTTTGACGGGGGGGCCCATGTCTTCACCGCGGTATTGGGGGGACAGGTGGACGTGGCCTTCGGCAATATCGGAGACATTGGCACCAAGCTCAAGGGGACCCCGATCCGCATCCTGATGGTCATGGATCCCCAAAGATCGAAGTTTGTGCCCGATGTTCCCACCACTGCCGAGTTGGGCTTTCCCAATATTATTTCTTCCTCCTCCCGCGGTATTTTCGGTCCCGCCGGTATCCCGGACCCGATTCTGAAGAAAGTCCAGTCTGTCTTTTTGGAGGCCATAAAGGATCCGGAGCATATGGATAAGATGGACAAGGCAGCGCTGGCCGTCAGACCCCTCGTGGGCGAGGAATACAAGAAATACGTTTCCGACCTCCATCAGCGGATTACCCCCCTGATGGAAATCGCCCGAAAGAGCAAGTAAGGTGTTTTTTCGCCAAAGGGACAATGGGGGCATCCTAAGGTGCCCCCATCCAAAAGAAAAGGTTTATCTCAAATATTCGCAAGATATAAGATTGCCTGGAATTCAAGCGATAGGCTAATCTCATCACTTCATGCCCGTCTCCCCCGAAAATCTTCCCTTTGGCGATATTTCGTTACCCCTGGGTAATATTCTTTGAAATTGGACCCGCACACCCTCTTCCCTTCGTTTGCTATAATCAAAGTCTCTTTACTGTTTAACATAGGCAATACCGGCAGAGAGATGGCCCATGAGGATCAAGAGACCAAAAGACAGGATGGTGAGAATATGGCAAAGGTGTTTATTGATGGGGAGAGCCTGACCTTGGAGAATGTCCAGGATGTGGCCGAAGGGGGGGCCGGGGTTAAGATTCACCCCTCGGTTGGGGAAAAAGTGAAGAAGTCCAGGAATTTTGTGGAGGAAGCTCTACGCCGGGGGGAGAAAATTTACGGCGTGACCACCGGTTTCGGTCTCCTCTGCGAACAATTGATCAGCCTGCCGCAGATCGAGGATTTGCAGCGCAACCTCATCCGCAGCCATTCCGTGGGCGTGGGCCCTTTCTTCGATGAGCCGACGACCCGGGCGGTCATGGTCCTCCGGGCGAACGTGATCGCCAAAGGATATTCGGGGGTGCGCCTGGAGGTGCTGAGGCGGCTGGCGGACATGGTTAACAAAGGGGTCCATCCGCTGATTCCGGAGCAGGGGTCCGTGGGGGCCAGCGGAGACCTGGCCCCCCTGGCTCATTTGAGCTCCGTCCTGGTGGGTGAGGGAGAAGCAATCTACAAGGGAAAAAGGATGCCGGGGAAAAAGGCCATGGAAAAGGCCGGTGTGCCGCCCGTCACCCTTAAAGCCAAAGAGGGCCTGTCTTTGATCAACGGCACCCAGGTCATGACGGCGGTCGGCCTTCTATCCCTTTTGCGGGCGGAACGGCTCTGCAAGGTGGCCGACATCGTAGGAGCCTGTACGCTGGATGCGCTAAAGGGAACCTTTTCCGCCTTCGACCCGGACATCCAAAGAGTCCGTCCTTTCCCGGGGCAATTGGCGGTGGCCAGAAACTTCCAGAAACTGGGGAAATACGATCCCATTGCGGAGTCGCACAAATCCTGCCCCAAGATCCAGGATGCCTATTCGATCCGCTGCATGCCCCAGGTCCATGGAGCGGTGAGAGATGCCCTGGGATATGTTCGTAAGACGTTGGAGGTGGAGGTGAACTCGGCCACCGATAATCCTCTCATCTTTGCCGAGCGGGGCAAGATCCTCAACTGCGGCAACTTTCACGGCGAGCCGGTGGCCTTCGCCATGGACCTTTTAGGGATTGTGGCAGCCGAGCTGGGGAGCATCTCCGAGAGACGAATCGAGAAATTGATCAACCCCGCACTTTCGGGCTTGCCTGCTTTCCTCACCAAGGAAGGAGGACTCCATTCAGGGTTGATGATGGTTCAGGTTAGTGCCGCCTCCCTGGTTTCGGAAAATAAAATCCTGGCTCACCCGGCGAGCGTCGATTCCATCCCTACCTCAGCGGATAAAGAGGACCACGTTTCCATGGGAACCATTGCCGCAAGAAAAGCGAGGGATATTGTCAGGAATGTAGAGCAGATCCTGGCCATGGAACTTCTCTGCGCGACCCAGGGGCTGGAATTCCTCCTTCCCCTCCATCCCGGAAGGGGGATCCATGAAGCTTACCAGGTGGTCCGAGAGAAGGTCCCCCCCATCGAGGGAGACCGCAGGTTCAGCAAGGACATCAAAAAAATCCACTCCTTGATTGAATCGGGAGATCTGCTTCGCAGGGTGGAGAAGGTAGCGGGGAGTTTACAGTAATAAAAAGGAGCGGAAGTCAGGATTGGACAAGGCAGGCAACGGCAGCCCCGGTAACAAACTCTTATGGATGCCAAGCTCGTCTTCCACCTTACCGCTTCGAATTCGCGGTTTGGTAGGCACCGATGAATTTTTCGGTTAACGTTTTTACGGCTTCAATGATCTCCGCCATATCTTTCCCGGTTACCCCTCCGACTTCGCTTTTATACCAGGTGGGAGAGTAGAAAATGGTTTTCTTAAGCTCTGGATCTCCACGGAGCTTGACTTGCTGGTTGAGGGCAATATCTATAGAGAAGGCGAAAGACGACCTTCTCCAGGGCAATTTGTATGAATTGACCTTTATGTAAAGGTATGGCTTGCGCAGAGGTTGAATCTTTTCATTATCTTCTTTTGACAGGACCTGTACTCCCGCGTTTTGCAGCTTCACTTCCACCTCTTTTTGAATTTGGGTCGCCGTGAGGTTGAAGTTCTCCAGTTCGGGTTTTAATTCTTCCACGATAACTTCAACTCCTTTAAGACCTTCAAGGGATTCCGCACAACTGAGGGGAAAGGATTGATTGGGAAAGAAGAATGGGAGTGCCATTATCAAGATAAAAAAATATCCTTTTTTCCATGTCTTCATTTTACTTTCCTCTTTAGAACGAATTTTCCATCCTCGGTTGCCCCTCCGAATGTTGAACCGCTCCAAAGACCGTGCCTTTTCCTTGGGGATATCCAATTTGAAATCAGGATTCGCGTAAATACATCGGCAGGGATTGTCAAAACTCGTTTTTTTCTAATTTTCCTTCTCGGTCTCCCTTTGTCAGCAAAATCGCAACCCGCCACATTTATACCGCATATCAGATCCTTCCTGCAAGGGTGATGTTTAGTTTGCCTCACATTTCATGATGATACTGTTCGGAAGGAATCTTTGTCCATTACGGCATTCTTCCTTTTTTCCCACAATTGAATAAACAATTCCAAAACGATCAAAGCGAAGGGTATTGCTCGAAAGGAAATGCCCAAAATAAAATTGGATCGGATTTTCCTGGCTGATTACCGCCAATTTCTCCAGTCGCTGGTTATAAACTCTTGTGATTTTAAGATTATATGAATAATAGGCGTACCCGATCAACACATTATTTAAGACCAGAACCATGAGGATCAGGTGCCCTAGAATTCGAATGACCTTGTTTTTTAGGCTGTATGCCAGCAATACGGCGATAATCGGGAAAAGCCACATTTGGGGGACGAACCGGGCAAGGGAAGAGGCTGGATTAATCAAGCAGGTGGCTAAAATCAAGGCTAAACAGAAAAGGCCTAAATAGATATTGGGCAAGGATGCCCCATTGGCAGCGCGTTCCTTCCAGCCAAGGTTGTTTTTTTCGGGTCCTGTCTTTTTGGATCGTGAATAAAGGCTGAGAAAAGCCCCGATAATGATCAGAAAAGATAGCAATATCGCCCCTCCAAACAATGGGCCGAATCCTCCTTGTTTGGCATTCGTGTCGGTAAAAGCCCCCAGCTCATCTTTGGAAACGGTGAAAGGGATCTTTAAATAGGCCTGTTTTCCGAGCCCGCGAACGTTATCGGACTTGGAAAAAATAGAATAAAAAAGCAAGGTAAAAGAATTTTTGCCGATGAAATTGGCCGGGAACTGGGGATAAGTATAGTCCGAACGGTCGGTCCCCAGGGCGGGATAGAAAGGGTTTCCCCTTTGGAGGGCATTGGTGACGTAAGGGTTGAATCCGAATAGAACGAAACCGAGAAAAAAGGCGATCAGGGTGTAAATCAAGGTCTTACGCAGCTGCTCGAATTTCGACTTCACCCAAAGCATTCCCATATAGCCAATCATGATCAGTCCCGTGTAGATGCCGGCGGTCAGCTTAACATTTACAAGAACCGGAATTACCATCAACAGCAACCCAAAATGGATCCATTTTGATTCCCGATAGATGAAACCCAGGACCGCGACGAGGATGATCATCAGCGACATGAGCTGGCCGTCCAGGTAAAAGCTAAGGGATTGGTAGATCGACACCGGGTTGAAAGCCACGAGAAAGCTGATGAGGACGGCCAAAGACCGGGATAACGTTTCGAACCGCAGGAGAAAAGGCAGGGTCACGAATAGGGCGGCAATCATCAGCCAAAAGTGAAAAAGCTTGCCCGATTCAATATCTTTCGTGACCTTGAATACCATCGCTGCATAAAACCACACTCCCTTTGAATAATGATTCAGCCAGCGGTGCATGTTGTTGGATTGCAGGCTGTTTAATTGCTCATAAAAGGGGTTCCATCCCTGGTTGAGTTGAAGGAGGGCCTCCTGATGGTATGCTTGGCCGTCATAGGAAATATCAAAATACCTTTGGCTGACCATGAGGGAGAGATAAAAGGAAAAGACCAATAAAAAGATAACCCATGAAAAATCGACAAGCCTTTTTGGGCCCGAATTGGAGAAGAGAGATAATATGGCATAGAGAGGGGTGAAACCTGCGGCAATAAAAAAATGGCTGGAAGTGATCGGGATCCGGAATGAAAAAGCTAAGGAGGTTAATAGTATGGAGGCGAATAAGAAGAACACGATACTCGAACCCAAGATCAAAAAATAATCGGATACCCTTCCAGAGGGGGGCTGAAAGATTTCTTGTCCGGTACCGATATGGGGGGATAAATTTGGCAAAGAAAGTGCTCTTTTCTTTAAAATACTTACGATATTCAGCGTTGTTGGATCGGCAAAGATTTATGGGGCTCCCTGCCGGGGCAATGACCGGAGCAATCCGTCTTATGACAGGGCCACCGTATAGCCTCGATCAGGATCTTGATCCCTTTCAAAAGTTCCTAAAGCCCCATGATCAGCCGCCCCTCCTTCGATTTCCTGCGAACCGGCTTTACATCCACGGTACCTAAGTAGACTCTTTAGGGTTGAAAGCATACACCGGGCGTTTGACCGGAGCGACTTTCTTCGACTCTCCCCGCGTGATCCAGGCCCCCTGACGCCGGCAAGTCAAGAAGGCGTAGGGCATAATCCACTGGCAGGCAAAAATCCAGAAGAATTCGTAAGCCAGCACCCAGGCGAGGTCCGAGTCCCGTTCGTTGCGGTAGTAAATAGCGGCCATGGGCACGCTCATAATGGCGATCATGATCATGTACCGGAAGAGCCAAAATGGATTCGTTAAAAGCAGGTAATAGCTGTGCACGATCAAGAAATAAGGGATGACCAAGGTGGAGGCAATGAGAACGGAGTTGATCCGGAAACCCCAGAGGTAATCGGACCGGAAGGGTTTGAAAAGATAGGTCAGGAGTACCCAGGTCTCCCGAATATTGCTCCGCCCCCAACGCAAGAACATTTTTGCCATTCCCTGATAAGTGATGGGCATCTTGGCCCAGACCACGGCCGTCGATTGAAAGAAAGAGTGATACCCCTGCGCGCAAATCAGGTTGGTCATGGACCGGTCCTCTCCCGTAAGGCAGGGGACTCCCAGGAAGGTCTGACTCATCCATTTTTCCAAGACGGGTTTCACCGCCGAAGCCCGGTATATGGAAAGAGCCCCGGGAGTCGTCAAGAGGCCGCGAATTTGGGTCTGATAGGCGCGGGAGAAGGTGAAAGAAAGAATGAAGGATACTTTCAAAAAACGGGTGAACACACTGTCGTTTCGGTTCAGGACCCTTACGTTCCCGGCCACCAGGCCGATCCGTTTATCTTGGACGAGGGGGACGACCCCGTTGCGCAAAGCATCCGGCTCGATAACACTGTCGGAATCGACCGTGACCCAGACTTCCCCGGTGGCCCTTTGGAAACCCGCGAACAGCGCATGGCGCTTTCCTTTGTTGAACGGCTGGCGCAGGGTAATCACCTTGATCGGAGCTTCGGAGGCGGCCGCACGAATGTGCTCCCAGGTGTCGTCCGAACTTCCGTCGTCCACGGCAATGACCTGGAGCTTGTGCCGCGGATAATCGCTGTGGGTCACCGAGTCGATGGACTTGCGCACCAGAGAGCCTTCGTTGTATGCGGGGATGATAACCGAAACCGCCGGTAATTCCGATTCGTCAATCGGGGGCATCGGGCGGTAACTCAGCCAGAGACATATTCTCCAAATCATGGCCGCGTAGTGAATCATTCCGTAGACAGCCAATGACCAGTACCATAGATTTCCCAGGGGGACGTTGGGAATAACCCGAAAGATTTTCGGGATGACCCCGGTCCAAACAGCCGCCAGCAGCAGCAGCCCGGCGGCAGCAACGATCGTCCCTTTTACCCACTTCTCCCACTCCTTTGGGATTTGGGCCTGCCAAATCTCGGGGTGCGCAGTTTTTGGTTTCACAAAAGACATCATTGAGGACATGGGGAATCCTCTTCTTGAATTCCGATGGGGAATCCGGAAAGGCAACCCCCTTCCCTGGGCATAATTTCAGCGAAGGGGGTTGAACATGATGGAAACAACCTACTTAGAATTCGAAAAGACCCCGCCTTTGGGGCATGAACCGGCGAATAATGAAATTCCAAAGACCCTAGTCATGGGAAAATGGCCAACGAGGCTACCCCAGGCTCTTTTGTAGAAAAATTAAAAATTTCGGGTCAAAAGGATTTCAGATGGGCGAGGGAAGGAAATTGTCTCAACAACGAAGGACAGGATGCTTGGGGTCTGCGGGAAGGAACGGATTGGGCTGGCAGAACATCACCTGCAAAAAAGAAATCACCGGCTGCTGGATGTGCTGTCCCGGCGGTACGAGAACCCGGGAGTTTTCCTTGAACAAACTCAGGATACCATCTTCTTCTATTTCAGAAAGATGTTTCCGTACCAGTAAATCAACTTCCGTATAGTAGTCATAATAGAGGTAGGCCACATTCCAAGGAATGAGGAAGGATATGGCGAGGAGGAAAATACCCAGCTTGCGTCGACGTTTCACTTAAAATTCTTTCTTAGCGTTTTTCGAACCGTTAACTTTGTACAACCCAGCCCCTTTTCTTCTCCTCTAAAAAAAGTATGGAGCACGCCTTTTCGGATGTCAAGGGGATAATGATTTTTTGATTTTTTCTATGATTTTTTCCCCATGCTTTTCATCTCACCTCAAAATGGCCCGCCGTTCGCCTTCCGGAGGCGTTAAGGTATGAAAATTCTTGGGCTCCAGGTCGGGAAAAAGGAGCGGGGCATTGGTTTTACATTGGGAGGGTATCCATCCTTTTGGGAATCTCGCAGGTTTTTCCCCACCAGGAGATGGACTTGATTCCTGGAGGTGGACCGAACTCGATCGGAGCATCCCCCTGGAATAACTTTCATACGGTAAGTATCTTGGTAAACGAAAAAGTCCCATGGGGTTGAAACATCCCAACCGGGACTTTTCATAATTGCCTAGATATTCCGAGGGTTTGACTTGACTTGGTTCCCTGCAATGGGGTATATTTCATTCAGGAGTACGTAACGCGAGGAGAAAGGGATCGATTCACTCGATGGTAGGCCGTCTTCAATAAACCGGATCATCGTTGAGAACCATCTTTATGCGCTTTCGAATTTTCTATTTTCTTATGGCAGCGCTTGCCATTCCGATGTCACTGCACGCGGAACCTACAAATGGGCTCGGTATGTGGGTATGGTCAAACTCCGCCTTCTCCACGCAGGATGCCAGGCAGAAACTCGTCAAGTTTTGTGTTGACCATGGCATCATTCACCTAGACGTCCATATCAAGATGTCTTCGAAGGGCAAGAAACCGACCTTGAAAGATGGGGAAGCTTTCAAGGATCTCATTCTGTTGGCCGGGCAACACAAGATTACTACCGCGGCCCTTCGCGGAGATCCAAGGATGTTCTTCTCCGAAAAACACGAGCAGACTCTCCATGAACTGCAAGCCATCATAGATTTCAGCAATACCCTGCCCGTGGATGCCCTGTTCAAAGGAATCAAGTACGATGTGGAACCCTATTTAACGAAAGAATGGAAGGAAAAAGGAAGGACTCGGGAAACCGTCATGCGTGATTACCTGGTCTTCCTTCGTAAAGTACGTTTGGTTTTGCATGATCAAGCTCCCTTTTTGTGGCATGCAGTGGATACCCCGTTTTGGTGGGACAACGATGAATTCATTTTGGAATTCGAGGGCAACCGGAAGCGGTTCAGCGAGCATGTTCAGGATCTGACGGACTTCATCGCCATTATGTCGTATCGGCGGAGTGCTAAGGATGTTTTGGCCTCCGTGGATGGTGAACGGAGATACGCCAAGCGGATTAAAAAGACCATCTTCCCCTCTCTTGAGACTGTAGAACTGAAACAAGATCCACATCTCAGCTTCTGGGATGTCCCGCCAGAGGAGTTTTGGAAGGTGGTTCCCCAATTGCTGGAGGCGGCGAAAGAAGACCCAGCGATCGGCGGAGTCATGATCCATTGTTATCGCAGCCTCCAAGAGAAGTTCAGCAAAAAACCTTCTCCCGTGCAGGAAGGCAGCCGACGCCCGATAGCCGTTCTGGATTTTTGAGAGAGAGGTTAAACTCTCTCTCATCTGGAATCTTCAGCCTTTCGTGGTGACCGATCTCCGGAATTTTTCGCTTTAATAAACAATCGGATGCAATCTGCGACTGTCCGGAGGTTAAATCCTATCAAGCGAAAAGCTGAAACTTATCAACAAATCAACTGTTTCCCTTGGGGAAGGTCCTTACCAGCTCAAGGAGGGAAGGATCAATGAGGGGGAAGCTCGAGCTTCTTACGGAAAGAGAAGAATTGGGGTCTTTCAGACCACTGCCCGAGATGATGACCAGGACCCGGTCATCCTTCTTTATATCCCCTCTTTGAACCAGCTTCTCTAAACCTGCCAGCGCAGCCGCCGCGGCGGGCTCGGCGCAGATTCCTGCCTTCCGTGCCAGGAGGGGGGAGCGGTCCCATTTGGTTGTAGGCATGTTTATGGAGACCGGGGCGGCGGTGATCCTTCTATCTCCGATTCTTCCTCCAGCCCTGGTTTCAATCGGTCTTCATCCTCTGCATGTGGGCCTCGTTTTTGTGCTGAACCTTTCCATCGGCTTGATTACTCCTCCAGTGGGGGGCTGCCTCTTTGTGGCCTGCACCATAGCCAAAATTTCTTTGGAAAGATTGAGCCGGGCCATTCTTCCCTTAATGGCTGTCGAGATTGCCGTCCTGATGCTTGTTTCCTTCCTGCCCCCCATTGTGCTCTTTGTCCCGCGATTATTCGGCTACGCATGAACCCACCGATAGGCACCTCAACAAAGGTAAATATTTCCGCCTTTCCTCCCATGGTGCGAAAAGTATAGGTTGAAACTACCGATGCTGAGAAAAGGAAAGGGGGACAGCTCTCGGAACAGAGGACTGACCTGCCGGGCATCGGGTTTCGCCGGGAAAGGATGATTTTGGAAAAGAGGGAGAAACGGTTTATTTATACTGGAAGATCTGGGGGACGATCATGGAGATGCTGGGGACGTAGCTGAAGAGAATGAGCACCGCGATCAGCATGACGATGAAGGGCCAGATGGCCTTGGAGAGCGTCTCCAGGGAGACCCCGGCGATGGTGCAGCCCACGAAGAGGCAGATTCCCAGGGGAGGGGTGATCATTCCGATGACCAGGTTGAAGACAAAGACAAAGCCCACATGGAGGGGGTGAAACCCTACGCTGGTTAGAATCGGCGCCAGAATCGGGGCAAAGAGAATGATAGCCGCCCCGGTTTCCATGAAGCAGCCGACGATGAGGAGGATGATGTTGACCAGGAGCATGAGAACATAAGGGTTTTGGGAGAGGGACAGAAAAAACTGGGAAACCTTGATCGGCACCTGCTGGGTGGCCAGGAACCACAGGGTGATGTTGGCCGTCCCGATGATGATCATGATGATGGAGGTGGTAATGGCACAGCTTACCAGGATGGGAGGAATATCCTTCAGCTTCAGGCTTTTGAAGAAGAAAAAGCCGAGGATGAACGCCACCAGGACAGCAATGGCCGCCGCTTCCGTGGCCGTGAAGACCCCGCTCATGATGCCGCCCAGGATGACGATGGGCAGAATCAGTGCCCCCAGGGCCGACCAGAAACCCTTGAGGATTTCGAAGACAGGAGCCCTTTTTTCATTCCGGGGGTAGTTTCTTTTCCGGGCGTAGTAATAGGCCATGACCATCATGCCCAGGCACATGATGATGCCGGGCAGCATTCCGGCAAGGAAGAGCCCCCCGATGGAGACCCCCATGGTCACCCCGTAAACAACCATGGTGATGCTGGGAGGAATGATCGGACCGGCCGTGGCCGCCGTGGCCAGGAGGGCAGTGGAAAATTCCTTGTCGTATCCCTCCTTGACCATGGAGGGGATCAGGACTTTACCCAGGGCCGAGGCATCGGCCACGGCCGACCCCGAGACACCGGATAGAAACATCTCCGCCACGATCAGGGTATGGGCCAGGCCTCCCCGGATGTGACCCACCAGGAGGTTGGAGAAACGAACCAACCGCTCGGTCACCCCTCCCAGGTTCATCAAGTCCCCGGCAAGGATGAATAGCGGGATGGCCATGAGGGCGAAGAGATCCATTCCCTGGAACATCTTCTGGGCTACGAGGGTAATGGGGTATTGTCCCTGATAGATGGTAACTGCCAGAGAGGCCAGGCCCAGGCAGAAGGCGATGGGGACCCCCAGGAGCAACGTGATTCCGAAGACCAGGAAGAGCAAAAAGGTGATCATACCTGTCCCGGATGTGCCGTCCCGGTCCACTCCTCAATCAGGGAATGAAACGTCTGAATGGCCATGAACAGCCCGCCGACCCCGGCAGCGGCATAAGCATAAGACATGGAAAGGAAGAGAGCCGGGGAGCTCTGTTCCCGGACCAGCCAGGAGATCTTGAACCCGCCGACGGTCAGATAGAGCATGAAAATCAGGACCGCCGACTTGGTTAAAATATCTACTTTCCTCCGCACCGGCGGCCTCAGGCGGATAATCAGAGACTCCATCCCGATGTGGAGGCCTTTCTGGACCGCCAGGGCGGAGGCCAGAAAAGACACCCAGATCATGAGGTAGCGGGCCACTTCCTCGGACCAGGAAAGGGAATAGAAGAAGATGTAACGCAGCAGGACCTGGATGATCACGAGGACGGTCATCACCGCCACCATGACCACCAGGGTCCATTGGATCAACCGGGCGGAGAAATCGCTGAGCCTCCCCGAGATTCTTCTTATGCTTTCCATCTTGCCTGACTCAGAAAAAGCCCCCCCTTCCCCGCCCTCCCCGAAATTGGGGGGAAAGGGAAAAATGAGGGGCAAAAGAAAGGGGAATGGGGGTTTCCCCCCATTCCCCCCTTCAGAATTCAATCAAATTCAATCTTTTTCCGCATCCTTGGCGGCTTTCAGGGCCATGTCGATCCATTTCTTGTCGACTTTGGTCTGGATGAAATCGATCACCGGTTTCTGGGTCCGGTCGCGGAACATCTGCAGCTCTTTCTCCGTGGGCGTATACGCAATCATTCCCTTGTCCTGCAGGATTTTGACCCCGTTGAAAACATGGCGGATGTTCCACGCCCGCGAGGTTCCGGCCATGAGGTAGCCGCCGTCCCGGATGATGCCGCGGATATCGGCGGGAAGGGAAGTGTAGAATTTGTCGTTGATGAGGATGGGAAGGATGCTGTACACGTGGCCGTCCAGGGTGAGGTATTTCTGGACCTCATAGAATTTGGCCACCTCGATGACCGAAACCGGGTTTTCCTGGCCGTCGACGACTCCCTGCTGCAACGCCATGTAGACTTCACCCCAGGCAATGGGCGTGGGGCTGGCGCCCAGGGCCCTCACCATGGCCATATGGGCGGGGTTCTCCATGGTCCGGATCTTCAGCCCTTTCAGGTCATCCGGAGTCTTAATCGGCCTCACCCGGTTGGTGAAGTTCCGGAAACCGTTTTCCCCGATTCCCAGCGCGCGGACCTTCGTCTTCTTTCTCATCTCTTCAAAGAGAGCTTTGCCAAAGGGACCGTCCAGGGCCTTGTGGGCCACCGCCTCGTTGGAGAAAAGGTAGGGGATCCCCAGCACCATGACTTCCGCGAAGAACCCGGCGATGGGGCCTTCGGCGATCATGCACATTTCAATCGTTCCCTGCTGGACCCCTTCGAACTGTTCCCTTTCTTTTCCCAGCTGGTTGGCGGGGTAGATTTCCACCTTCACCCGGCCGCCGGCCCTCTGCTCCACAAAGGTCTTGAACATGGTAACGGCCTGATGGATGTTTTCCTGCTCCACCGGGGGCTGGCCGTGGGAGAGCTTGATGGTGTACTGCTGGGCCCAGGCCTGGGGGCCGATAAATATAAGAGCGATAGCCATGACCAGGATAGAAATTCCCCAACCTTTTTTAACCATGTGGGTCTCCTCCTTTATGATGATTTATGGATCTTTCCTTTAATATCTTGCCCGCCAGGATTCATGGATAGATAGGTCCAGTCCGGAGAGAGATTGAAAATAATAGGGATTCAAGGGTTGATTTGTCAAGTAAAAACAAAATATCCCGAATATGGATGATCTCGTAAAAGGTCAGAAAGGCCCTCACCCCTGCGAAAGAAGGAGGCCAAAAGTACTTGAATGAACTGGATTCCCGCTTTCGCGGGGACGGCGAAAGTGGCGTGGAAGAAAACCTCCTCAGAATGGTCTTGTGAATTTTTCCATGCCCTTTTTAGCTATTCGGCACAATCAGGGTTCTACCAAGATTTTTATTTCTTCCTTTATTTTTCGGGTGAGGATTTCAAAGCCTTCCGAAATCTTCTCGAGAGGAATGGTTTTCGTAACCATCATTTCGGGTTTGACCCCCTTCTTTTCGATCCAGCTCATGGCCAGGGAGGGGTTGGCAGAATTCGTTCCCATCATGATCGTCTCCCGGGTCACAAATCCCAGCATGTGTATGGGAACCCGGTCGGTGAAGATCCCCTGGACAATTACTTTCCCCTGGGTACGAACCGAAGTGAGGCAGTCCTTCAGAGAGGCTTCCATCCCCACGGATTCAAAGGCAATGTCCACCCCGCGGCCGGAAGTGAGCTCCTTGATCCAGGAGGAAACCCTGGCATTCAGGGGGTTGCAGGTTCGCGTCGCTCCCATCTCCTCTGCTTTTTTTCTCCTCATTTCCGAGACCTCGGTAACGTAAATCGTCCCTACCCCCACGGCCTTAAGCCCGAGGATGGTCATGAGCCCGACCGGCCCTGCTCCGGTGATCAGCGCCGTGACCCCCGGCTGGAGGTCCGCTTTTTCAATCGAATAAGCGGCCACGGACAGCGGCTCGACCGTCGCCGCCTGCTCCCAGCTCATGCTCAGGGGTATTTTCAGCAGCCGTTCCTGAGGGCAAACCATGTATTGCGCATAAGCCCCTTTGTTTAAAGGAATGACCCGGTCTCCCACATGGTATCCTTTTACCCCCGAGCCCACCTCCACGATTTCTCCACAGGCTTCGTGGCCGAAGGGACTCTCCGGAAATAACCCGTGCTGGTACTCGTGCAGATCGGAGCCGCAGATGCCACAGTACTTCACCTTGACCTTGACTTCCCCGGGCCCCGCTTTGGGTTCTGGGACCTCTTCAACCCGAATATCCCTAACCGCATGATAAACAGCCGCTTTCATAGGAACGTAGCTCCCTGAAATGGATGATGGAAACTTGACCTTGTATGTTAAGAGATTAACAGATAGGTCGAAAGGGTGTCAACGTGGTTTAAGGCTGGGCGAAAAATGATAAAAAAAAGAGGCAGGGCCCCTTCGGCCCTGCCTCCGTAAGGATTAAAAGGCGGAAAATTTGGGGGGACGGCGGGGCCGACCCCCCCTGCCCCCACTTGGTTTATTACCAACCAACCGAGCCCAGGGCTTTGGTCGAGTCTTTCAAAATTGTAAAGGGTTCCACCCGCGTGATTTTCCCGTATGTGGAAATGACGGCGGTGTAACTGCCAACTGGAAGGCTGGTAAGGATAGATCCTCCAGCAGCTACATTCAACGACTTGATTTCGATGTCTTCAGAAGATCCATTTACCGTTGCACTTTGCCTTATGCTTATCGTAGCATACTGGTCTGGTTCCGCACCTGTAATGGGTACGGTTGCGCTTAATTTCCCCATGTCAGAAGAAGTGAGGTCAAAACTATGCGTTTGGGTTTCCCCTGAAATAATTACGATTTTTGTGTTTTTATTGAAACCCAAAAACCCGTCTTTATATCCCACAAGGGTATAGGTTCCGGGCTCCAGGAAAAGTTTATAATCTCCGTTTTTATCACTTACGGTAGCGGCTTTGACTTCGACCTCATCCTCTTTCGCAGCGGCCGCAGAATTGTACACCTGAGCGGAGACTAAAACTCCATCTTGCCCGGCATTTCCTTCAATAATGGAGTATTCCTTGGTACTCAGCAGCTTGATTGTTGGCTTCAATAGCCACTGGCCGCTGCTGCCGGCTTTTACGATCGATCTGGCGGTATCAAAGTCGAGGATCAGCTCTGTGGTTTCATTGGTGTTGATATCAAAACCCTTAACAATTTTAATCCCGGTCTGGAAACCACTCGGCACCTTCAATTCCTTGCTTTCGTCGCTTGTGTTGATAAAATAATTTGCATAAGGATGCTTCCTAGAAAGGATGTTTATGGAATCATCGGGGGTATCCTTAAGGATCAAGCGCATCTGGGTATAATGGCCACTGGGTAGCGACGCTAAAGCTAATTGCTCTCTTACCCCATTTACCAGCGCCAGAAGGTTATAGGTCTTATTCGGAGTTGAAACCACCTCCCAACCAGCGCCGCCGTCTTTATGAACCTCCACTTGCTTAATGCTGACATAAATAGCCTGGTAATCAGTCGTGGATGCATCCGTGAGGCTCAAATTCATGGTTCCTGTTCCCGTAGAACCAGAACCCCCGCTGTCTCCCCCGCCGCCTCCGCAGCTTACCGCCAAAATGACTAATGGCAGGCACAACAGAGCCAGCCCAGACGCAAACCAGAAATTGCCCCTTTTCATTCCCTTTCTCCTTTCAAATTTCAAAAAATCTATATACCCGGGATAACCCCCCTTCCTCCCGGGAAAATCCCCGAATAGGATCTTCGCTCCTTGCTGTACATTTTAAGCCGTAAAAAGTCTATTTTCCGGTTCCAGCCTTACCCGAATACAGGCGACCAGGGTTTCGAGTTCCCTGGCTTCGAGCTTCAGAAGGAAATTCAAGTCCGTATCCGATTTCAGAATTCTCCTGACCAACTGGATCAACCCCCCTTTTTCCATCCGGAGCCCTTCGCAAAGACCCGCACCCACGGAAACCCTTTCCATAATACTTCCCCCCCTGAATAGGAAATCTTCTTTGAATTTGGTTGATAATCCTTCAGCCGCCGATCTCAACAGTACCCATGTTATTCAGGATTACCCCTTGGAAGCGCTGAATCCAAGCCTGGGATAACCGATTCGACGTTGCCTCAGGTTTAACGAGATTTTCATCGGAGTGGTGACAGGTTTATGAATCGAAGGGGCACGGAGTTTCACCGGCTTTTCTTTCCTAAGGATTTCATAATCATAATTCACGGCCATGTAGTTTTCAAAGTCCCTGCAACTCCTCTTGAGGAGGGATAGATCTTTGATCCCCACCCTTTTCAGTTGATCCAGCACATCACGTCGAGTCATCATGGCCACCATCCTGCAAAAAATACGCCATGGGGGTTATTTCCTTAAGAAGCGAATATGATTCATGTTCGATAAAAAAGGGGGGAGAATATCCACTTATATCCATAGAGCAGACTCCCTAAGTGGTGAACAGCCTCCATAACCAAAGAGGAATTCCCTTATCCACTCTTCCTTCTTGACATTTCTCCCCATATTTCTTACCTTTCAGGCCATGGGAGATCCCTTTCGGAGAATTTTGCAGAACATCATCCCGCTGAAGGCCGATGAAGGCCGAAGCAAGGTGATGCCGTTAGGCCAGGCGGTCCGTACATTCGTCAAGCCCGGCATGGCCATCCACCTTGGCCTGGCCTGTACCCCCCCGCTGGCGGTCATCTATGAGCTGGTCCGACGATTCCATGGCCAGGACCCTCGCTTTACTCTCTTCTCCCTGGGCTTGACGACCGCTTATTCGCTGCTGGTTCATGCAGGCCTCCTCCGAAAAATCACCACGACCTTCCTGGGTGATTCCTATCCCTCCCCGGGTCCAAATCCCGTTTTTCAAAAGGCCCTCCGGGAGGGAGCGGTGGATATCCAGCACTGGTCCCTGCTGGCCATGGTTCAGAGGCTGAAGGCAGGGGCGATGGGAGTCGGCGCTCTCCCCACCAAGTCCATCCTGGGAAGCAGCATGGAAAAGGACAACCGTGACGATTTCGTGGTGGTGGAGGACCCCTTTAAGAAAGGGGAGAAGCTGGGGCTGGTACGGGCGATCAACGCCGATCTTTCCTTCTACCACGCCCTGGCGGCGGACCCGCAGGGGAACAGCCTTTTTGTCCCTCCTTACGCCGAAAACCTGTACGGAGCTCTGGGAAGCAAGCAGGGGGTCATCGTTACCGCTGAGAAGATCGTTTCCACGGATTTTCTCCGGGCCAACGCGGGATATGTCCGGCTTCCGGGCTACCGGGTCCTGGCGGTCTGCGAAGTTCCATTCGGCGGCCACCCGAGTGGAATGACGGCCCACGGAATTCACGGGGTCGGGGGGTATGCCGTCGACAACCCCTTCGTCTTCACCCTGAGGCAGGCCTGCAAGAAGAAAGAAACCCTGGACGTCTGGATGGAGGAATGGGTGCTATCCTGCCCCGACCATTCAGCTTACGTGAAGAAATTGGGCCCGGATCGGGTGAAAAACCTGAAGGATAAAGCCCGCCCGGATGCCTGGCTGGAAGATTATGAATCCAACCGTCAAAACCTGAGATCCGATGAGCCGGCCAACGCCATGGAAAGGATGGTCGTGGCGGCAACCCGGGAGATCATATCCCGGGTGAAAGGAAACCAATACCGGACTCTCCTGGCTGGGATCGGAGCATCCAACCTGGCTGCCTGGATGGCTACCTACCTGTTGCGGCAGGAAGGGTATGAAGTGGATGTCATGGCCGAGATCGGCTTCTTCGGATACTTGCCCCGTCCGGCGGACCCCTTTATTTTCAACCTATCCAACGTGCCTACCTGCAAAATGCTGACCGATGTTTCCGAAGTCCTGGGGATCCTCATGGGAGGGGAAAACCAGCACTGCCTGGGTGCCTTGAGTGCCGCCCAGGTGGACCGGTGGGGAAACCTGAACTCGACGATCATCCCCCCAAACCTTCTGATTACCGGCTCGGGCGGGGCCAACGACGTGGCCTCCGGGGCTTCCGAGGTGCTTGTGGTGGTTCCCCAGTCCCCCTTCCGTTTTGTCCCGGAGGTCGCCTACATTACGGCCCCGGGACATCGGGTGAGGATCGTGGTGACTACCCTTGGGATGTTCGAAAAATTGGACGGGGACAGGGAGTTTACCCTCACGGGAACCCTGGAAGACGGGAAGTCGTCGGCAGAAGAAAGGGCTCGAACGATCAAAGAACAGTGCAAGTGGGACTTGAAGATAGCCCCTCAGCTGAAACTAATCGGGGCGCCGACCCTGGATGAACTTGGGCTGCTCCGCCTTTTCGACCCGCACAAATTTTTTCTAACAGAAAATACATAAATTCTTGCCACAGAGGACACAGAGATCACAGAGAATTTTAATAAGAACCCCCCCAAACCTCAAATAACAAATAAATTTCAGTCTGCAATGATCCAAACAGTTTGCTTCCCGTTTCTGAGTATCTTTTGACCATTGTTTGGGATTTGGTGCTTGGGATTTGGAATTTTTCCTTTTATCCTCTGTGTTCTCTGTGCCCTCTGTGGCAAAAAGTTATTAGGCTTTCTTTTGCTGGCTTTTCTTCCGGTCCATGTCCTTCACTTCTTTGCGCAGAATCTTGCCTACCGCGCTCTTGGGCAGGGCGTCGATGAATTCCACCATCTTGGGGGCCTTGTAGGCGGCCAGCTTCTCCCGGCTGAATTGAATGACCTCGTCCGCGGTGAGGGTTTCTCCGGGTTTGACCACGACGTAGGCCTTTACCGTCTCCCCCCGGTACGGGTCGGGAACGCCGATGCTGCAGGCCTCCAGGATTTTGGGATGCTGGAAGAGGATCTCATCGATCTCCCGGGGGTAAACATTGTACCCACCGGCGATGATCATGTCCTTTTTCCGGTCCACAATGGTCAGGTAGCCGTCCTTGTCGAACATGCCGATGTCGCCGGTATAGAGCCAGCCTTCTTTCAGTACTGCGGCCGTCTCCTCGGGTTTCTTGTAGTACCCCTTCATGACCTGGGGTCCTTTCACAATGATCTCCCCGGGTTCGCCCATCTTCATCTCCGCTTTTCCGGTATCCAAATCCACGATTTTCACATCGGTGTTCGGCATGGGAACTCCCACGGTGCCCGGCTTGATCGTCCCCTTCCAGGGAGTAATGGTCGACATGGCGGCGGTCTCCGTCAGTCCATAAACCTCCAACATGGTGGCCCCGGTCAGATCCTTCAACTGCTGCAGGGTATCCGCGGCCAGGGGGGCGGCGCCGGAGAAGAATCCCTTGATGAAAGACAGGTCCATTTTGCGGAATTCCGGGGTGTTCAAGAGGCCCACAAAGATTGTGGGAACCGCAGGAAGAAAATGGGGCTTGAAATTTTTCAGCATTTCCAAGATGACCCCCGGCTCCGGTCGAGGCACCAGGACCATGTTGTATCCCATCCAGACGCATAAATTTTGGATGGCGGAGAATCCCGCGGAATGGAAGAAGGGAAACACCGCCAGAACACTCTCCTTCCCTTTTTCCAGGTCTGGAATCCAGGCGGCAAACTGCTGGACGATGGAGGAAATATTGGCGTGAGTCAGCATGACCCCCTTGCTGACCCCCGTGGTCCCCCCGGTGTAGAGGAAGGCACCCAATTCGTCCCAGTGGGCAGCCGTTTCCAGAGGGCCATCGGGGTATTTGGGGATCAGGTCCAGGAATTCATGGACGTTCTTTTGGGGTTCGATCTTCCGGAACATGTCCTTTTTTACGAGGGGAAAGAGCTGTTTTTTGGGAAAGGGAAGGTAGTCGTTGATGTGGCCGTAAATGATCTTTTCGATTTTGGTTTTATCCTTGATTTTCATAATCCTGGGGTGGAGCAGGTCCAGGGACACAAGCACAGTGGAATCGGAATCATTGAACTGGTATTCCAACTCCCGCTCGGTGTAGAGGGGATTATTCATCACGGCCACGGCTCCGATTCGGAAGGTGGCGTAAATGGCGATCACCGCCTGAGGAATGTTGGGGAGCAACATAGCCACCTTGTCTCCCTTTTTGACCCCCAGGTCGAGCAAGGCTCGGGCAAAGCGGTTCACCAGCAAATCCAACTCCCGGTAGGAGATACGCCTCCCCATGAAAACAAGGGCGGTATTCTCAGGAAATTGCTTGGCGGACCGAGTCAGAGCTTCATTCATGGTGACTTTTTCAATGTCGACCTCATGAGGCACACCGGGGACGTAGGACTTGAACCAGGGTTTCTCGTGGGCCATGTCTTTCCCCTCCTTCCGGATTTATGGAAGTTGAAACTCCCGTGTAAAATCTTCCTTGACTGAGAAACTTATGATCGGACAGGAAAAGAAAATGCGGAATGGGTCGCGCGACATTCGGAATAGAGGACGCGAAATTTCCCTGCCTTTTCGATCCCCTATTCCGAATTCCGCAATCCGCCATGCACCACGTTGGGTGCATGGCAGCCCAGAACCCCAAGTGGTTCTGGGCGCATTGAGAAGGGTCCTCATAAAATCCATTTCCATGACAGGCTCCAGAAGGTTCAGGGCAGATTTCTAGCTTGAGATCGTTTTAGGCGAGAGAGATAGCCCGAAAATTAAAGCAAAATTTTTGTCTTGTCAACATAAATATGATATGAGTGGAAGGGCTGGCCCTATGGCCGCCGGAATGGAAGGAAAAACAGATCTGCCCGGAGGGAGACGGGAATGGATGCGGAAAAAGTAAAGCGGGTCGCGGTCATCGGCGCGGGGACCATGGGCCATTCCATCGCCCAGGTCTTTGCCGCATGCGGCATAGAGGTGAATCTTGCGGATGTTAAACAGGAAGTTCTGGAACATGCCCTCCGGCTCATGAAGGGGAACCTCAACACCCTGGTCGAATATGGAAAGGTGAAAGAGAGGGAAGTTCCCTCCATTCTGGGCCGAATTCATACGACCACGGATATTATGGCCGCAGCCAGAGGGACTGACTTTGTCCTGGAGGCGGTGGTGGAAATTCCGGAGGTGAAGAAGAAAGTCTTCAATCAACTGGATGAAGCCTGCGGGGAGGAGACCATCCTGGCCAGCAATACCTCGGGCCTGGAGATCTTCAAGATCATCGAGGTTCGGAATCCTGCCCGCACCGTGGTCACTCACTGGTTTGCCCCGCCCCACATCATTCCCCTGGTGGAAGTAGCCCCCGGGCCGGAGACCTCGCCCGGGGTTCTCCAGTTTACCGCCAAGCTCATGGAGAGGATCGGGAAAAAGCCCGTAGTGATGCGCCAGTTCGTGCAACGGTTCATCGTGAACCGAATCCAGAACGCCATCATATTCACCGCCCTGGAGATAATCATGAACAACTGGGCTACCGCGGAGGAGATTGACCTGGCAATCAAAACCAGCCTTGGAATCCGGCTTCCCATCGTCGGAGTGGTCCAGAGCCTTGACTTCACCGGGCTCAGCTTGATCCATGACATTATCAGAGGTTTAGGGATGAATATTCCGCTGATCGAAGAAAAAGTAAAACAAGGGCAACTCGGCGCGAGCGTTTCAAAGGGAATCTACGACTATGGCGGACGGACCGAGGAAGAGATTCTCCGGAAGAGAGACACCCTCTACCTCAAGATGTTAGACTTTCTGGAGAGCCAGAAAGCCTTTGATCCAGTCTGACCGTGAGGAGGATTTCATGAAAAAGATCAACCGCCGGGATTTTCTCCGGTCCTCGGTCGCTGGATTAGGAAGCTTTTTTGTTCTTCCCGCCGCGGATCAAAGGGCAGAAGAGCAGAAAGGGGATAAGCATAAAGGCCCGAGGAAATTTATCTACCGCACCCTCGGGAAGACCGGGATCAAACTCCCGGTGATCACCATGGGGGTGATGAACTCGGATAATCCCAACCTCATCCGGGCCGCCCTGGATGCGGGAATGGTTCACCTGGACACGGCCCATGGATACATGAGAGGAAAGAACGAAGAGGTCATCGGCGGGGTGATCAAAGGGCGGCCCCGCGATTCCTTTGTCATCGGCACCAAAATCTACCTGCCCCGGGACGAGAGCACGGGACTGCACAAGGAAACGGCAACCGAGCAGTTCTTCCTGAGCCGTCTGGATACCAGCCTCAAACGCCTGGGACTGGATTATGTGGATATCCTCTACCATCACAATGTCTGGAAAAAGGAATCAGCCCTCTATGAACCCGCCCTGAAGGCTTTGGAAAGAGCAAAAAAGGATGGAAAAGTCCGGTTTGCGGGCATTACCACCCACCGCAACGAGCCGGAAATCATCCACGCGGCCGTCGATTCCAAATTCTACGATGTCGTTCAAGTAGCATATAATCATCGGCAGAAACATCATGCCAAAATCCGGGAAGGCCTTGCCAAAGCGGGAAGCGCCGGCCTGGGAGTGGTGGCCATGAAAACTCTCGGCGGCGGGGAGAAAAATTTGACCAAAACGGAGGCCCGGGCAGCCCTGAAGTGGGTTCTCCAGGACCCCAATGTTCACACGATCATCGCCGGCTTCACCACCTTCGATCAGTTGGAGCTCGATCTTTCCGTCATGGAGGATCTAACCCTGAAACCGGCCGAAAAGACCCATCTGGAAAAGATGAAGATAACCGCCGGCCTGTACTGCCAGGGCTGCGGGGAGTGCCTGAAATCCTGCCCCCAGAAGCTTCCCATCCCGGACCTCATGCGGGGATACATGTATGTTTACGGCTACCGCAACCTCGGAGAAGCCCAGGAAGTCGTGTTGTCTCTGAACCTGCCTCACAAGGTATGCCAGGACTGCGGGTCTTGCTCCGTGAAGTGTGCAAGTGGGTTCAATGTGGCGGCCCGTATCCGAGACGTGGTCCGTCTGCGGGAAGTACCTCCGGAGTTTATTGTTTAAAAGAACTTTAATGTTTTCAGAGGAGATACATCATGCCCATGAAAGCCAACCCACTCAAGGTTGCTTTGGCTGGGGGGCAGGTACAGATCGGAACCTGGATCAACCTGATCCGGACTCCCTCGATCTTGACCTTGCTCCAGAGCGCCGGTCTTGACTATGCGCGGATCGACATGGAGCACTCATCCCCCTCCATGGAAACGGTCGCGGATATGGCGGCGCTGGCCCGCGCGTTGGATTTTCCCATCCTCGTTCGCCCGCCCGTGGGCAGCCGGGAGTGGATCACCCGGCTTCTGGATGCGGGCGTGTGGGGTCTCCATATCCCCCAGGTCGATAACCCGGATATCGCCCGGGAGGTGGTGCAGGCGGCCCGGTATGCTCCTTTGGGCATGCGGGGAATGGCAGGGCTGGGGCCTCATACCGATTTCGAAAGACCCTCGGACTTATCCTCGCAATTAAGGTTTCTCAATGAGCAGGTGCACATCACGGTAATGCTGGAGTCGGCCGAAGCTTTCCGGCATTTAGACGGGATTGTGGGCATGCCGGGAATCGATGCGGTCACCCTGGGTCCATCTGACCTTGCCCAGGAACTGGGTGTGCTTGGCACCCCCGACCAGCGCCGGGTTGTCGACGAATATCGCGGGCGGATGATCGAAGCAGCCCGAAAACACGGGAAGGATGTGGCCATGCTGGTCCCATCCGTTGATGAGGCCAAACGGTGGATTCAGGCGGGGGTCAAGATCATCGTCTATGGATCCGATGTGGATATACTGAAAAACGGGTTTGCTGCGGTTGTCCAGCAGCTGCGGTAGGCAGTGTCCATCCGCAGACTCCCTCTCCCCCTGGAGAGAGAAGCTGTGAAAATTTCGGAATATTCCTTCTCACCCTGCCCTGAAGGTGTGAAAAAATTGGTTTTCAGCCGTCACCCCGGAGAAAACCGGGGTCCAGTAAGTTCGTAAAGTCTTAAAAACACTGGATTCCGGCTTTCACCGGAATGACATCAAAAAGAACTGAATCGATTTTTTCACAGCTTCCCTCTCCCGCGAGGAAAGAGGGAAACCAGTTTTAAAAAGAATAAATTCCCTCCCCCTCGACGGGGGAGGGTCAGGGTGGGGGTGATTCAAGGGATTATTTTGCAGCTTCTGGGAGGAAGGGGTTCATTCATTATGTTCCCTCCGGGGATAGACAATTCTTCATTTTTTCTGTCCAAAGCCGATAGAATAATTATGGAAGTTTTATTTTTCCCCGGCCGGAGTGACCCAAAAAAAAGAAGGATTCCTGAGATAAGGATTTTCTTCCTAACGCTGGCGGTCCTTTTTCTTTTGTCCCCGGGAGAAGGCCTGGCACAAACCTATAAGTACATAGATGAAAATGGCTCGGTCCACTTCGTCGATTCCCTCGACAAAATCCCCGCCCAATACCGAAAGAATTCTCAAATCCTTCCGGAGCTGAAGCGGGAGGAGAAGATTCAAAAAAAGCCCCTTGCGCCGGTATCAGAAAAATCCCTGATCGGCAGGTGGGAATGCCAGGGGAGTGAAAACGGGAATCCCTTCACCGTGATCATGAGCCTGAGATCAAAGGGGGTCTTCGACGGGAACGGCTTCAGGAAGATGGGTGAAAAAACCGCGGTCTGGATGTTCAAGGGAAACTGGAGGGTGATGGAGGGGGATCTCGTCCTGACCTATACCTGGAGCTCGGCCCCGGAGCCCAAGCGGGGGTCAACTCAGTATGATGCCATCCTCGAAGTGAATGATCAATTCCTGGAGGTGAAATCGGGGAGGACGGGGGAGGTTGTCCGTTACACACGGAAATGAGCAACCCCCGCCCCCTGCCGGTCCTTTCCCCGACCTACTCAACTTGACCGGGCTTCCGGTGAGAATGAGTCCGGATTCCCAGCTATTCCGCCTTCTTGGCCCCCATTTTCGTCAGTAGGATCTTCCTCCTTTGATCCACGGCTTGCCGGCAGGCCAGGGAAAGGTCCAGAAGTCGGGGGAGAGATGCCGTCTGTGAGGCCGCTCGGTGAAGATTACCTAGGGCGGCAGGGATATGGTCGAGAAAATCTTTAAGCCCTTTCCTGAGACCCAAAAACCCGTATGCTCCCAGGGCTTGCATGAGGCGCTGCGCCGAAGCTTCCCAGAAATAATTTCGGAAGCTGGCTTGGTCAAGACCTCCTTTCAACATCCCGTAATAAAAGAGCAGGAGTTCTTCCCGCTCGCCGTCGGGAAGATTCACATAGGGATCGCATAGGAGCGAGCCAAGATCGTAGAAGGGGCTTCCGAAGCGCATCCCCTGGAAGTCGATTAGAAAAGGTTCGCCGTCACGAATCATCACGTTCTGGGATTGCAGGTCCCGGTGCACGAGGCAGCGCATCGAACCTGAAAGCCGCTCTCCCAGGGCGGAAAGCTCCGATTCGAGTTCTCGCTCCAAAGAGGGCTCCAGTTTGATCCCGCAGACATTCCTGACAAAATGCTCCCTGAAGTAATCCCGCTCCCAGCGGTAGAGATAGGGACCAAAGCTTTCCATGAGCCTTACCCGACCCGAAGGGAATCCCTTTTCAGGGAGGGAATGGATTCTGTGGGCGATGGCCAATGTCTTCTGGTAAAGGGGTCGTCGATTTTCCCAGGGGGTTTTCCTGAGGGACCAGAGGTCCGTATTCCCCAGGTCTTCCATGAGGATGAGACACGCGGAGGGGGCGTGGCGGATCAGCCGGGGCGCCGGGATATCGTTCTCCCGCAGAAAGTCTGCGATGGCGGCATAATAAGTGTTTTCTACCCGCTTCGGGTCGTAACGGACCAGGATAGCCGAATCCTTCCGGTTCCATTGAATCCGGAAGAAAGTCCTGTCCGACCCTCTCCCCTCGAGGGGAGAAAAATCCATAGTGACGGACTCCGGAAGCCCCAGGGATTCCCTGCAAAAACCAATCATCTCTTCCCGTGATTTCATCGGCGCCCCCGAGCGCTTCTTAGAACTTCATAGGCTTCGATGGATCCGATGTCGTGCCACTCGCCTTCGTCGATGATGACCCCCCGGATCGATCCTGCTTTTTCGCCGATTCTGCTGATAAAAACGGGAACGACGGATTCGATTTTTCCTGCCTCGAGGAAACGGAGAAACGATCTCTCCACGGCATAGATGCCGGTAAAGAGGCAGCTCTGAACTCCCGGGTTTCCCAGGGTGTGCCGAAGATCGCAGATTTCACCCCGCTTGCCGATGCTTACATTCAGAAGAGGGCCGCGGCTGCGAAGAGCAAGGGTCACCTCTGTTCGCATTTCCTCATGGGCTTTACGGAGCCGCTGCAAGGGAAGATCGGTGATCACGTCCCCGTTGTAGCAGAAGATGGTCTCATCCTCTTCCAGGAGATCTTCGATGTTTTTCAGCCCTCCTGCCGTGTCCAGAAGGACAGGTTCATGGCGAAAGGTGATGGGTACGCCCCGCCATTCCCCGTCTGGAAATCGTTGCGAATAAACTTCCGGGCAGTGATGGGTATTCACGATGAAACGATCCACGCCGACGTTACGGAGATGATCCATTGCGTAAGTAATGATGGGACGTCCTCCAATCTCCAGGAGAGGCTTCGGACACCGCTCGGTCAGCGGGCGAAGCCGCGTCCCCAGGCCGGCGCCCAGGATGAAGGCGGTCTTGAATCGCCGTCCTTTCAATTCACCTTTCTCCTTTTCTCTCCCCGTTTTCCATTTTAGCCACAGAGGTCACAGCGCGGCTTAGCCGCAACCAAAAGGAATCACCCCCTCCCTCCCCTCCCCCCTCGAGGGGGAGGGTAAGGGTGGGGGGGATGTTTTTTGCCTAATGAGAATTTCAGAAAATGCACGAAAGTAGTACAGAGATATGGGCTTCGAAAAAGGAAAAGAATGCAATCCTTTCTTTTTCCCGGGTCGGGGGAAGAAATGCCAGAGGGGAGAGGAAACCAATTCTCGAAGGCCCTCAATAGCTTTTCCGTATTTCTGTGCCCCGGAAGTAATGCTTCAGGATCTCTTCGGCTGAAAATCCCCGGGCGGCCATTACGGCGGCGCCGATCTGGCAGAGCCCCACGCCATGTCCCCATCCGGCCCCCTGAAAGGTAAAGAGTTCGGCCTTCCCGCGAGGATCATGCTTTACCCTCACCAGGAAGGCACTGCTGTAAAGATGACTCCGGGAAAGCCATCGACGTATTTCCAGCTCTTTCCCCACGACCATGCTTTTCTTCGAACCGACGATTTTCAAACGGCGGATCCGCCCCGAAGGACCGCGGCGAAGGGGTACGATCTCCTGCAGATCGCCAAACTCGACACCCGATTTTTCTCGCAAGATCTCTTCGAGTTCTTGGCGGGAATATTCGATCGTCCAGCGGAAAAAGCTCTTGGTCTGGCGATCAGAGGCAGGAAGGATCTTTTCGAGGAGGCCTTCGTCCTTTGCATGGCAGTAGGCCTCCGGGGCCGAAAGGATCCAGCGCTCCGCCTCTTCCTCCGTACGGATCGGACGATGCGGAACCGGTGCATCCGCAATGCTCGTGAGATAGGGGACCCCTTTATCCTCCCAGGCCGTATCGAAGTCTTCCGTCAGCCCTCCGCAGGCCTTGGAATATCGGGCATCGCAGATTTCATCCCGGTACGTGATCACCCTCCCGAAGGTTTCCCGCACCGCCTCTTGGGCCCGGTCGGATAGGATTTTCCGAGTTCCCTGGTAGCGCTGGCAGTGGTCGTCGGCGCAGACGTCGAAAAGGTCGTGGTCCTCCCGGTCATACCAGCGGATCACCTCTCCTTCTTCTTTGATCTTCCGCGTCAATAGGGAGGTTTCTTTTATTTTCTTCTTCCGCTCCAGCGCGGCCAGAAGCCAGCTTCGGGACAGGATGGCGTGGACCTTCAGAAATTCCATCGGGGCTGAGGCGTTCATCTCCGAAGAGATGACGCTTTTTAGATAATCCTCCAGAGGGATTTCATTGATGGCGGCAATTGTTCCGTCCTGGCGCGGCCAAAGAATCAGATTCCCAAGAAAGGTTTGATCTTCCATCCTCTCCCAGTGGAACCGGTTTCCGATGGTCACCTGAAATAGCTCAAAGGTCGAATCTAACGGGGCCGTGAGCCGGATCGATGGGAAACGAGCGATTTCAAGATGGGCCTCATTGGTGAGCACGGCCATCCCTGAAATTGCCTTTGCTGAAAACCCGCCCGACACAGGCCCGAACCCGTCTCCACGGAAATTTCCATTCAGAGAGCCGGTGACTTCGGCCCGTCGGTCCATGATCCCCACCGTAATCTTCGGCTCATTTTTCACGTGTGGTTAAACCCTTCGGGAAAAAAGTTCGGTCATAATTTATTTCCCACTTTACCACGAAAATGGAAGATTTTCTCCCCGTCGAGATGGAAAACAGGAGGCACAGTGCAATCCTGGGCAGGGTGAAAAGAGACTGGCAGTTTTTTGTCAGCCAGGGTAAACCAGCCAGTAAAGCGGGGTGAAAAAATAGCCCAGAATAAGGGTTATGGGCTCAATGAGAACTAAAACTGCAAAAGTAAAGGATGTCCCATCTTCCGAGATGCTTTGGGGGCTCTTTCAATAGTCAGATCGACCGGGTGGCCCGGTTACGGCGATTTGTCGGTGGCCTCATTACGGTGATCATGAAGTAGCTCGATTGCGGCGATCACGGATTGGCACTATAGCACCGATCAATCACAGCTTGTCGGGCATGGATGGCGGAATCGAGAAAAAACCTCCATGAAAGGTCAGCTGAGGATGTTTATCCAGCTTGAAAGCTTTTGAAATTACAGAAGAAAAAAGGGGGTGATTTTCTGGGGATGGCCAAAATACCATTAGCTAGTCGAAGAAGCCTTGAATTTATGCTTTAATTCCGGTAACATAAGAAATGTGATGCTCGGGTGGTAATTTTCTTGCATTTTGGTGGCATGTTTAATATAGTTTGTTCCAATCCTTGCGGAAAGAATAGGCGGAGAGCAGCGTACTTACTTCAGAAAACAATTTGAAATTCCGATAACAGAGAAGGGATAGGTTTGCGCATTGAGGGGGCAAAATGATTATTAGTATCGTAAATGCAAACGCCATCATAGTGGCCGAACAATTCAACCCTTCCATAATTACACAGCTTTGGCTAGTCAAGAATGAAATTCTTTCAGAAGGTGATTTTAGAGAGGGCTGCATCTCCTCTCCAATGATTTCCCAAATTAATTCAAAACAATTTTCTCTTTTGACATTGCCTGATCGTCTCCAATTTACTCCTAATGATGTTACGGATGAAAATGGCAATTTGGTTACAACAAAATTAGGCAACATTGTTACCAGACTCCCTCATACCCCGTATAGCGGCATTGGTCTTAATTTTATTTGGCATCTGGATCCTGAAGATACCGGAATAAAGGAATTTACTAAAGCAATCTTTTTCCATGATAATCCCTTGTTCAGGGAATTCGATACCGAGGATGCACGTTACGGAGGCTACCTAAGCAGAAATATTTTCGGGTGTAGGCTAAAATTGGATGTGAAGCCTATTACCACAATCAGCCCGGCAAAGAAGGAATTTCTGCAATTTCTCTTTAATTTTCATCTTGATCTCATTAGTGATAATCGGGTGCAGGAGATAATATCCTTGTTGGCTCAATGGGATGAAGCAAAAAATATGTCATCCCGAATTGTGCGAACCGTCCAGGGGAGCTAACTATGAACAGGAATTTGCCTGTCGAAAAATATTTGCATCCATCTCTTTTATATTGCAGAGATCTTTTGCGTCTGGAAAAGATAGGACCCTCGCCAACCTATATGGAAAGTTTTGTTGATAGCAGTGAAGAACAAACAATGACGGCGGAACTCGTACTTCATCAGATTTGTGACTACGATATTTCCCCAAAACTAAATAAATTCCGTTATTGGCAATCACCAACTGATTACAATTTTTGCCGATCTTTTTTCGTTATTCTTCTGGATTTTCATTGTTCCCATGCTGTCCTTGGTAGAGGGAGGGGGGAAGGTGGATACCGGCGACCAAGGGAGGGAACAAAGGCTATTGGGGGAGAAGTATCAGAAACAACTAAAGATTTATGTGATGTCATTGAACTCATGGACAATCTTTGCTGGTTTTCTAAAAAGGTTGACATGAATGAAGTACCAATAACTTCGAAATTCGAGACCAAGATGGAGAATTTACAGGCCCAATTTATCATCACCAAACCTGATCAAATAAGAAAATTTCTCCTAAGGAACGATTACCTCTTAGAAATCCTTAACGAGGCGCCAATTTTCATTCGAAAGGTTTTTGGGCATGTTCCGATTTATCTAGAAATAGATAGAGACCCCGAAGAGGGATGGGAAGAAATGTTTATAACAATCCGATCCTCTTGGCCCGCCCAAAAGGCAATGGAACTTGAGAGCCAATTGAGAAATCAGTGGTTTCTGTCCCGAATAGAAGCTACCAGAGGAAAACTTAACATAATAGAAAAGCCTCTATGAATTTTGATTGGAGAGAATATCTCACGCTGGCGGATAGACTTCGGACAGATGGCGGTCAAGCCTGCTTCCGATCCTCTATAAGCAGAGCTTACTATGCGGCTTTTTGTACTGTTCGGGACAGGTTTGGTTTGAAAGACTACCAACCCGGAAGACCGGGGGATCCCCCCGTTCACAAAATGGTGATAGATACCCTTCGAAGTTCTGGAAAAATGCCAGATAGAGAGATCGGCTTAATCTTGGATCAACTAAGAACCATGCGAAATGAAGCAGATTACTTAGCAGAAATGACAGTAACTGAAGATTATGTTGATCGGGCGATTTATAGGTCAAATCAAATATTTCAAAAAATTACCCCATCGACTTAAATATTCCAGTACTTTTTCTAATACTTCTCAAATTTTCCAACGAACAAAAACGCAATCAGGCTAGAACGCCCTCCTTTGTGATTCCCTCAGCCGTGAGATATTTCGTGTCCTTCCGGTAAGCCGTCGGAGAGCTCGGGGACGCTGTTGACTGGGTTGACTAACCATCCAGCCATCTGCGGTTGAATGGAGATTTCGTCTGAATCAAAAATAATGGCTGGGATGTTAGCGGGAACGGAAAAGACACCGAAAATGCGAAGGCGGGAGGCTCTTAGAGGTAGGCTCTGGAAAGACAGCATGGATTGATGGCGCTGAATTCCCTCCCCACCTCAATCCTCCCCCGCAAGGGGGGAGGAGATGAGGGTGGGGATTATTCAAAGCCCGGAGGGGGGACGAAGGGCTGGAATTCTCTTTCGAGCATCTGGGCAAAATAGATGCAAGTGTAATCTCCATACTGGGGACCCACGATTTGGACTCCCACCGGTAATCCCTCACTCGTAAATCCCGCCGGGGCAATGGTGGAAGGAAGGTAAAAGTTGCAGGGATACCCGGCCCAGAACATTTGCGTGGTGGATGGCTGGGGCTTTCCGTTGACCAGGATCATCCGGTCCCAGCGTTCTCCTTTCTGATTATGCGGGAAGGCGGCGGTGGTGGCCGTGGGGCAAAGGAGCAGGTCATATTCTTTGAAGAACTCCGACCAGGCCAGGCGCATCTTGTGGCGGGCCTCGTTGAAGGCCAACCAGTCCTTGTGGTACATGGCCTGGGCCCGGATTGCCTGGGCTTGATAGCTTTCATCGTCGGGTTCGAGGGTGTTGAAGGCGGCCAGGTTTTTCTGGAACAACTCCGGAGTCAAGCGCCCGGAAGTGGCGGCGCGAAGAAGCTGGACATAGTTTCGGTAAGCTTGCCGGGAACCAAAAGCCGGCCGGGCATCCTCGACGACTTTCGCTTTGCTCTTCTTCAGAAAATCAGCGACCGCCCGGACCCTCTTCTGCACTTCCCCGTCTACTTCCGCTTCCGGGTCGGTGTAGACCACGGAGATTTTGTATTCCTTGAGACCCTTCTTCCGGGGCTTTGGCAGCCGCAGCTGCCATCCGGCCCCGTCGATATCATCCGGCCCGGCCATCGTTTCCAGAGCAATGGCGATATCTTCCGCGCTGCGGGCCATGGGGCCGACGGCGGAGATATCGTTGGCGGCTACCACCCCCGGAAGGGCATGGCCCCGGGGAGAGCAGACGGCGTACGTCGGCTTGTGGCCATAGACGCCGCAGTAATGAGCGGGGTTCCGGATGGAGGCGCCGATATCGCTTCCCGCGTCAATTCCGGTGAGGCCGGCGGCGAGGGCGGCGGCTGAGCCCCCCGAGGACCCGCCGGGGATCCGGGTCACATCCCAGGGGTTGTTGGTGGTCCCGTAGATTTCATTGAAACTCTGCCAGTCAGCCAGGTAGAGGGGGACGTTGGTCTTGCCGAAGAGAACCGCTCCGGCTTTCAAAAAGCGATCCACCGCAAGGGCATTCTTAAGAGGATAGTTGTCTTTGTACTGCGGGACTCCCCAGGTCGTCGGCATCCCGGCCACATCAAAGGATTCCTTGATGGTCATGGGCACGCCATGAAGGGGACCCCAAACCTCTTTTTTGGCCAGGGCCCGATCGGCCTGTTTGGCCCGTTTTCGCGCGCCCTCCACATCCTTGAAGATAATGGCGTTAATCTTCGGGTTGTACCTTTCGATCCGCTGGAGGTATAAATCCAGGAGTTCCAGGCATCCGATCTTCTTCTTCCGAATCAGGGAGGCAAGCTGTTTGGCGGAGCGGAAGGGCAAGGAAAGCATGAAATCCTCCTTTCAAAAAAGCAGAGAGCAGAGAGCATATGGCAATGCGCAATGATCAATTCTCAATGGTCAATGGACAATGGTGAGAAGAACTCCTATCGGCCCAGGAACTTCTCATGCATGTTCCATTGACGGCCTGGGAAATTCCATCTAATATGTGCTTGTTTCTGGGATATTTGTCAATATGAATTCAGATGTCAGGGAAAAATTTCCATGCGTGTAATGCTCATCAATCCGCCTTACCCGATCATCGAAAGCCTCACCATGCCTCTGGGGCTTCTGTACCTGGCTGCCCGGCTGGAGCAGGCGGGGTGCGAAGTGCATCTTGAGGATCTTCAGCTCTGCCGTTCTCCTCTCACCCGCCTGGAATCGACTCTGCATCAGCATCCACCCGCAGTGGCCGGGATTACCTCTTTTTCCCTCAACCTATCCTTGGCTTCCAAAATTCTTAAAAAAGTGAAACGTCTCTCCCCCGATACGATTACCGTATGGGGAGGGCCTCATGTATCTTTTGATGACCAGGATATCCTTCGTGGCCACCCCTGGGTCGATGTGATCGTTCGAGGGGAGGGAGAAGAAACATTAGTTGAGGTTGTCGACCGGGTCCGGCAGGGGAAAAGTCTCGAAGCGGTCATGGGTATCACCTGGAGGGGGATCGATGGGAATCTTCAGGCCAACCCTTCCCGGCCTTTCCGGGAAGACCTGGACCAGCTGCCCCGGCCCGCCTGGCATCTCCTCAAGCTCTCCCAGTACCGGGCTTTCGGGGACGGCGCCAGCCTCATGACTTCCCGGGGCTGCCCGCACCGCTGCGTTTTTTGTGTGGGCAGGAAAATGATCGGAGCAAAGGGAAGGTTCCGGAAGGCGGAAGCGGTGGTGGATGAGATGGAGGCCCTGGCCCAGCTGGGGTTCCGCCGGATGCGGATTGAAGACGATCTGTTTACCTTCCGCCGCGAACGGGCTTTGGCCATTTGTAAAGAAATGGATCGCCGGGGGTTGACCATCCGCTGGCGGGCCTATTCGCGGGTGGATACCATCGATGCCGAGCTTCTTGGCTGGATGCAAAAAACCGGATGCGAGAGGCTTCTCTACGGCGCCGAGAGCGGGAGCCCCGAGATTTTGAAAAAGATCCGAAAGGGGATCACTCCCGAGCAGACTCGCCAGGCGGTGGAAATGACCCGGGACGCAGGGATCGGAGTTTTGGCTTCTTTCGTCCTCGGGCTCCCCGGGGAAACTCCCCAGACCCTGCAGCAGACGCTGGAATTTGCCGAATCTCTGCGAGTCCCTTACACCCTGAATCTTCTTACCCCCTATGTGGGGACGGAGATAAGGGAGAAGGCTGAGGAGTGGGGGATCCAGGTCATCTCCAACGAATGGCGCCATTATGGGCAGGGCGAACCCCTGACCTCCACACCAAGCGTAACCCCGTGGCATCTGAGCCGGGCCGTAGGCAAATATAGAAAGGGCCTGCGAAAGTACCTGGAGGATCTCCTGGAGAAGGAGCGGCAGGGGGTTTTAACTGAGAAAAATAAAGAAGAGCTGGAACAAAACCGCCACTGGGCCTTTTTACGAAGGCTGATCGGGGAAGAGATCCTGGAGCGCTTTGGAATCGTCCCTCCAGGTTCAGGCATAAACAAAGTAGAGGCTCTGGCCGGAACACTGGCTCCCCATTTGGGATTGGCCGAAGAAAAAGTTTGCAAGCACCTGGAACCGCACATCGGGGAAAGGCATATCGGCTTTGTGGCCGGGCCCGGAGGTGAGCGCCGGTGGTGCTGGGCGGATTCATAAAATATTCACCATGGCGATCTCAACGTTCTCTGCGGTGAAATAAATCATCTGAACCCGAAGAGGTGCGGCAGCCAGAGTGAGAGGGAAGGAATGTAGGTGATGATCAGCAGGGCGCCGATCAACGTCAGAACGAAAGGCACGGCCGCCCGGGAGATTTTCTCCATGGATATGCCCGCCAGATTGGCCGCCACGTAGAGGTTCAGGGCGACCGGGGGGGTCACGGTGCCGATGGCCAGGTTGACGGTCATCATCACGCCGAACCACATGGGGTCCCAGCCGAAATGCCGGATGACGGGAATCAGGATGGGGAGAAAGACGTAGTAGATGGAGATGGCATCGAGCAGCATCCCGGCGATCAGGAGGAGACCGTTTAGCAATAAAAGAAGAAAGATCGGGTTCTCGGTAAGACCCAGGAGAGCCTTGGCCGCCCGGTCCATGATTCCCATGGTGGAGCCCGTCCAGGCGAAAAGACCCGCGAAGGCCACGACGATCATGACCGCCGCAGTGGAGACTGCCGAATCCCGCAAGACTTCATAGAGCAGCTGAAGACTTAGGTTCCGGTAGAAGAAAGCCCCCACGAATAATCCATAGAAAACGGCCACCACAGCCGCCTCCGTCGGGGTGAAGATCCCACCGTAAATCCCCCCCAGAATGATGACCGGAGCCATGAGACCCCAGAAAGCCTCTTTCAGAGCCTGCCAGATTTCCCCTTTGGTCCCCCAGCGGTCACCTCCCCACCCATGTTTTTTGGAGATCAGGTAGACGGGGAGAATCAGGGCCGCTCCCATGATCAGACCTGGTATGACCCCAGCCGCAAATAAACCGCCGATGGAAGTTTCGGTGATGACCCCGTAGACGACAAAAGCCACGCTCGGGGGAATCAGGACATCGGTGGTGGCCGCCGATGCGACCAGGGCCGAGGAGAAGCCAATATCGTATCCCCGCTTCACCATGGCCGGAATCATCACTGCTCCAATAGCGGCTGTATCGGCCGGGCCCGTGCCCGAAATGGCCCCGAAAAGAACGCAGCCCAGCACGGCGACAATTCCCAATCCTCCGGGAATCGGGCCGACGAGGAGATGCAGGAGATTGACCAGGCGGCGGGAAAGACCCACGCGATCCATGAGGAATCCCGCCAGAATGAAAAAGGGAATGGCCAGAAGGGGGAACTTGGCGATGTTGGCAAAAAAATTGGTGGACATGACCTGAATTCCGAGGTTGTACCCCCAGAGGAACACCAGGGCGGTGATTCCCACGCTCACGGCGATGGGGACTCCGATGAAGAGGAGGAGGAAGAACAGGCCGAAAAATAAAATCCCCGGTTCCATCATCCCTTCTCCAGCTTCCGGTCGGCCCGGTAAGCTCCCTGAAAAACGCGCAGGACGATCAGGGCACTAAATACCGGCACTCCGATGGTGTACCACCACTGGGGAACGCCGATTCCGCTGGAGGTGATTTCCAGGGAGATCTCCTCACCGATCTGGCCCATGGCGAAATAGATCAAAAAGATAAAAAGAGCGGCCCCCAGCCCCGCACTCACCCAGAGAAAAATTCTCCGAATTTTTGGGGGTAGACGGTCCACCAGAAAGGAAAAACCTAGATGAGACTGCTCCCGGAAGGCGATGGACGTACCCAGGAGAGTGAGCCAGACGAAAAAACTGACGACCAGCTCCTCCGTGAAGGCAAAAGAGTATTTTAAGAGATACCGCGAGATGATGTTGATAAAGGTGATGATGGCCATCACCGCGAAAAGAATCGCGCAGAGAACTTCTTCAAAATGAGAAGGAAACCAACTGGACTTCTTCATCATTGAATTGATTGGAACCCTTTTTTGGGCTTTGTTCGAAAGGTACGTGATTCGTCGCGTGGGCAGTCAAAAGGAAAAATATTGAAATTAGACAAGAAATCTTGTTTGCCCCATCCGTTTCTGAAATCCCCCCAACCCCCCTTTCCTAAAGGGGGGCAGGGGGGATTTCTGGCAGGGCCGTGGCCCTAAGGAAGATCCTGGCTCCTGGTTAGGGCTCTGCCCATCTGCGAATAACTCCTGAAAAATGATCCATCGCATACTTTTCGAACAAAGCCCCTTTTAAAGGTATCAAGCAGAAACGCCCCCGCAGGGGCGTTTCTGTCTTGGCTTCGTATCAAATCCCCTTAAGGAGTAACGGCTTTGACCATCTTTTCCGCCGCCGAAACCAGGTCCGCGCCGATCTCTTTGATCCACTTGTCGTAAACCGATTGGGTCTTGGCTTTGAAGGTGGCCATATCCTTGGGGGACAAAACCACTACTTCCATCCCCTTGCTCTTCAGCATATCGATGGCCTCGGTGCTTCCCGCCAGGCCTTTGCGGGCCTCTGTCTTGTTCCAAGCCATGGCTTCCTGGGCCGCCTTGGCCACGATCTCTTTGTCTTTGGCGTCGAAAGAATCCCAGGTCAGCTTGCTCACGCCCAGGATCAGGGGGTCGATGGTGTAATGCCAGATGGTGATGTTCTTGTTCATTTCCCAGAGTTTGTAGGGAATGATGATGGAAGAGACCGGGTTTTCCTGGCCGTCCACCGTCCCCTGCTGCAAGGCAGTCAGGGTTTCGGACCAGTTGATGGAAATGGGATTCCCCCCCATGGCGCGGAAGGTGTCGATGAAGATGGGCGAGCCCACCACTCGAACCTTCAGGCCTTCCAGGTCCTCGGGCTTGCGCACGGGCCGTTTGGAATTGGTCAGCTCCCGGTATCCATTCTCGCCCCAGGCCAGCCCCAGGACTCCCCGCTGCTCGATGATCTGGAGAAGCTTCTTTCCCGGTTCTCCCGCCTCAATGGCATCCAGAGCTTTGTAGTCGGGGAAGAAGAAAGGCAGGGAGAAAAGATTCAATTCCTTTACGGTGGGGGACCAGTTGATGGTGGAGCCCACGGCAAAATCACCGACTCCCTGGCGGGTGATGAGGAATTCGTTGGTCTGCATGCCGGCGAAGAGCTGTCCCGCAAAGTAACACTTGATGTTGATCTTCCCCCCGGTCCGCTCCCTCACCAGGTCGGCAAATTTCTGAGCCCCCATGCCCCAGGGATTGTTCTGGGCCACCACGACGCTCAGCTTGTATTCCGGCTTGTAGGCCGCAGAGCCCAGGGCCGGAAGCAAGGAAAGGGAGAAAAGGAAAACAACAACGAAAAGAATGGTCTTTCTGGTCATTTTTACCTCCTCCATGAAAAGATGGTTTCTCTAAAATAAAGTGTCTTCTCCCCAAATCGGAAGTTGGAATCCCCTTTATATGTTCCTGATTTACCGGAAGAAGAAGAGCAGAACGGAAGCGACCTTTTTGGGGATGAATGGCTTACAGTCCAAGAAACAGTAGGTGACCACAGGGATCGCGAAGAACCAAAGAACCAGGCTCATGAGAGCGTAGAGGATAACTCTTTCTTTCAGGGAAGCAACCGTCATTAGCGTCAGTTCCTTCTCCCGTCAATCGCTGGGGCAACGTGTCGGGCCGGGCAATAAACCAAAATATCTGGAGCGAATCAGGTAAAAAGGATAACCTTTTTAGCGTATTTCATCAAGGGGAATCTTTATTCCCAAAGACTGGGAATTCTTGGCCTCTTCGGCTGGGCCTGACACCCCGGCGAAAACCGCATTACCCCGTAAGCCCGATTGATTTTTCCGGATGGACTAACGGATGAGATTTGAATGGGAGCGCTTCTTGAAGGCTTTAAGCCCTTCAAACCACAGGATGCTGCATACGCCGGCAAAAAGACAGATCAGGAGGTCGTCGGGGTGAAGGAAGGTGAAATGGAAGAGCTTCCGCAGGAAGGGCACATAGAGGACCAGCAGGAGGAGAACGACGGCTCCCCCGAAGACCCAGCCCAGGGCGACGTTGGCCGATCGAAGGGTGGCCCAGATGGTCCTCGACCACGACCGATTGGTCAGGATCAGGCTGAGGTTGGCCGCCACCAGGGTGGTGAAGGTCAGGGCGCGGGCCTCTTGAACGCCCTGGCCGCGGTACAGGGAGAAGAGAAAAACGACCAGGAGAATGATCAGGACGCTCAACCCCTGCAGCAGACTCAGGGCCACCATGGACCAGTTAAAAAGGGGCTTCCGGGGATCGCGGGGAGGACGGTGCATAATATCCTTTTCCTCCGGTTCGGCTTCAAAGGCAATGGAGCAGGCCGGATCAATGACCAGCTCCAGAAAGACGATATGGACGGGGAATAAAACCAGGGGCCATTTTAAAAGCACGGGCAGGAGCGACATTCCGGCGATGGGGACATGGATGGCCAGGATGTAGGCCATGGCCTTCTGGAGATTGTCGAAGATCCGCCGCCCCAGCCGGACCGCCTGGACGATGGAAGAAAAATCGTCGTCCAGCAGAACCAGGGACGCGGCCTCCCGGGCCACGTCGGTCCCTCTCTCCCCCATGGCGATCCCGATGTGGGCGGATTTCAGAGCGGGGGCGTCGTTGACCCCGTCCCCGGTCATGGCCACGATCTCCCCGTTGGCCTTGAGGGCGTTGACCAGGCGCAGCTTTTGTTCCGGCATGACCCGGGCGAAGATGTTCACCGTCCGAACCCGATCCTGCAGATCCGCATCGCTCATCCGGTCCAGCTCGGGTCCGGTGATGACCTGATCCAGGGGGGTGAGCCCGATCTGCCGGGCGATATTCTGGGCCGTTCCCGGATAGTCTCCGGTGATCATGACCACCCGAATTCCCGCGGTGTAGCAATCCCGGAGCGCCCCGGCTACCGTGGGGCGGACGGGGTCCTCCAGTCCCACCAGACCGAGGAACTCGAACTTAAAGTCATGTTGTTCCCCCGGGAGGGGAGCCTTCTGGAAATAAGCCTTGGCTACGCCCAGGACCCGCAGGCCCTCCCCGGCCATGCCCTGCACGGCCCGGGATAATTCCTGAGCCCCCGGGGGGTCCAGGTGGCATAAGTCCGCAATGGCCTCCGGGGCGCCTTTGGCGGCGATCACGTACTTTTCACTGTTGGGTACTCTATGAACATGGGATAGGGCCAGCAAGCCCCGGGAGAGGGGGTATTCGTGGATCAACGTCCAGTCGTCATGAAGATGCTCGGTGTTATTCAGGGTGTGCTCCCCCAGTTGCCTCAGGGCCCTTTCCATGGGATCGAAGGGATTTCTTTCACTGGCCAGGACGCTGAATTCAATCACTTCATGAAAGGATTCGGGCAGCGCTTTCGGGGAAGGATGGGTTACTTCGAGAAACTCTCCCGGGGCGAAGATTTTCCTGACGGACATCCGGTTCTGGGTCAGGGTTCCCGTCTTATCCACGCATAGAACGGTGGCTGATCCTAGGGTTTCAACCGTGGGAACCCGTCGGGTCAGGACCCGGTTCTTGGCGATCCGCCATGCTCCCAGGGCCAGAAAAATGGTCAGGACCACCGGGAATTCTTCCGGCAACATGGCCATGGCCAAAGTAATCCCGGCCAAAAGCCCATGGACCCAGTCTCCCATGTTGATCCCATAGAAAACCACCACCAGGGCGCAAAGGGACAGGGCGAAAATAGCTACGGCGCGGACAAACCGCCGGGTCTCGGTTTGCAGGGGGGTCTGTTCCATTTCGACCGTGTGCAAGGCTATGCCCACTTTGCCGATTTCCGTGGCCGTACCCGTAGCCAGGACCCGGGCAATTCCGTTTCCTTGAACGACCAGAGTCCCGGAGAAGACAAAGGGCTGGGCTTCGCCGCCGGCCCGGGCCATGGGGCTGACCCCATCCCAGGGGACCTTGCGCACGGGGGCGGATTCGCCGGTCAATAGGGACTCGTCGAGCAGAAAATTTTCATTCCAGAGGACGGCGGCATCCGCGGGTACCCGGTCTCCCTGGGCGAGCACCAGCATGTCTTCGCGCACGACTTCCCGCCCGGGGATGCGCTTTTGCTCGCCATCCCGGATGACCAGGGCGCGGGGGCTGGTCAAGTCCCGGAGAGCCTCGAGAGCCCGCTCGGTCTTACGGTCCTGGTAGATGGTGATGCCCATGATCACGAAAACGAAACCCAGGAGCATCAGGGCTTCTTTCAGCTCTCCCACCCCCAGGTAGAGGGCCCCGCCGGCGACCAGAAGCAGGAACATGGGTTCCCGGGCCACTTCCAGCACAATGGCCCAGATGCCACGCTGTTGAGTGGGAGGGAGTTCGTTGTATCCCTCCTCTTTCAGGCGCCGGGCGGCTTCCATGTCAGAGAGGCCGGTGATGGAGTGAAGGTTGAAGTCTTTCATCGATGAACAAATGACCCTTAAGAGATGTTATAATAAAGCCAAACAAGGCTCAATACCTAATTGCGGATTGCCGATTGCGGATTGCGGAATAGGGATGATAAAAAAATCCGAAATCCACAATCCGCAATCCGAAATTGTGAAAGGGGGATTCGTCATGGCCGTGATCACCGTTTCCCGGCAGTTGGGAAGCCTGGGCACGGAGATGGCCCAGAAAGTGGCCGAGGTTCTCCAGTATGAATTCGTGGACAAGGAGAAAATCGGAAAGGCGCTGGCGACCTACGGCCTTCCGGAGCCGGAGCTGGAGAAGTTCGATGAGAAAAAACCCCCTCTATGGGATTCCCTGCAGATGCAAAGAAGAAAATTTCTCCATTTCCTCCAGGCCGTGCTCACCGACTTTGCCCGGAAAGGAAACGTCATCATGGTAGGCAGGGGAGGGCAGGTTCTCCTGCGAGACCTCCCCGGGGTCCTTCACCTGAGAGTGGTCGCTCCTTTCGAGATCCGCCTGCGGAGATTCATGGAACAGGAAAAGATCGATGAGAAGCAGGCGACCCGGATTCTGCGGCGGAGCGACCGGGATTCCGCCGGGTTCATTCATTCCTTCTTCGACGTGGACTGGGACAACCCCGCCCTCTACGACCTGGTGATCAATACCCATAAGGTCTCGGTGGACACGGCGGTCAAGATCATCCTGGAGTCCAGTCGTTCCCCGGAGATCCAGGAGGGCGGGAGAAAGGCCGAGGAGAAACTCCTGGACATCGCCCTGAAGCAAAAAGCAGAAGCCACCCTTTTAGGGATTCTGGGAGTCGAGATTCGGCATGTAAACCTTCAGATTGAAAAAGGGGATGTCATCCTGCGGGGAGCGGTCGGCTCGGCGGAAGAAAAGGAGAAATGCGAGCGAGCCCTGGCCGGGTTAAAAGGGGTGGGACGGGTCGACAATCAGCTCTTCGTAACCGAACACTACCGGTTCGGCGGATGACCAACGGGGAGGGGCGATTTGCGACCCGCCCCTATTCGGGGGATTGCTTTTGGCGGCAGGGGGGATTTTTTTATGGGAATCGATGAACGGATCAAACCAATTACATTTGCTCCCTTTCCTCGCTCGCTTCATCCATTTCTGGGCCCCCCTCAGGTAAGGATGTCAAACAGGGAGCCCAGCATTTCGTCTTCCGCCTTCAGAGTCTTCAGGTTGGCCTGAAAGCCGTGCTTGGCGGTTTGAAGGTTGACGATCTCTTCGGCCAGGTCCACGTTGGAAGATTCCCGGACTTCTCCGGTCCCGTCCTCGGAGAGAATGGGCGCTCCCGGGGTGTTCACTTTGCCGATGGAAACGACAACCCCGGAAGAATCGGCCTCCTGCAGGACGGCCCGGCTTTTTTTGAACCCGTCGGTGTTCATGTTGGCGATATTGTTGGCCGTTACATCTAGCTTCTGGCCGTAGGCATCGAGGGCCGACAGAGCTGCGTTCAGAGCAAGGGACATAACCGGGAACCTCCTTAAAATAACCTACTTTGACATTATCGGCAACCCGGTTCAATCCTTTAGGAAGAAATGGGGACAGGGGAAATTCCAAATTCCCACCACCCATGCCCGGAATTCAGAGCCCAAGAGGCTTGTCCATTCACGGGAAAAATCCTAAAATACCGCATTAGCTCCGTTTGCCCCTTTTGCATCAGAAATTTGTTTGGGCTTTTGTTCCGCGTTTCGCGGGATTGGAGCTTGGGATCTGAAAAGAGGGGGGAAATGTATGGACAACCGTGACAGCCACGTCCAAAACACTCACCTGTCCATATCCGAGGATTTGGTGGGAAAGGTAGAAAGGATCGAAAGCGGGAAATTCGCGCAGGTCTCGTTAACCGTGGATTCCCGGATGCAGGTGGATGAAAAGGGCCTCGTCCATGGAGGATTCACCTTCGGCTTGGCCGATTATTCGGCTATGGTGGCGGTGAACGACCCCTTGGTGGTCCTTCTTTCCTCCCAGGTTCGATTTCTGAAGCCGGTGGTTGTCGGGGAAACCCTGACTGCCCGGGCCCAAGTGGACGAAACAGAAGGGAAAAAACGAAGGGTCCGCTGCGAGGTCTTGAATCAGGGCCGGGAGAAAGTCCTTGAGGGAGAGTTCCTTTGCCTGGTCCTGAACCAGCATGTTCTGGAAAAAAAGAATTGAAGAATCCTTTCTTTCCACCTTGACGATGGTGATCGATTCAGATTTGATGATTTCGTAAGAAGTCTCTTAAGCGTCACCCCGGCGAAAGCCGGGGTCCAGAACATCTTGAAATAACTGGATTCCGGCTTGCGCCGGAATGACGAATTTTATTGAATTTCGACTTTTTACGAGATCATCAAATTTGGGGCGAATCTTTTCAAGCAGAATCATCATCCAAAGAAGAAAAAGGTAGGTAATCGAGGCAGATTTTTGGTAAACTAAGAATTAGGATCAGGGGTGATCCTAGGGCGTAAATGAGGAAAATTTTTGCAGGAGGAAAGAATGTTTCAGGTATCGGATAAGGCTACAGAGATGCTGAAGGAGCATTTTAAGGACCGGGAGACTCTTCCCACGGTCAGGATTTACCTGGCTCCGGGTGGGTGATCCGGGCCCTCCTTGGGCATGGTTCTGGATGAACCAACAGCAGATGATGAAATCTTCAAGGAAGCGAGGATTTCCTTCGCCATCAACAAAAAACTCTACGAGGAAGTGAAGCCCATCCAGCTGGAATATCTTCAGACGGGGCGGGGATCGGGGTATAAAATTTCCTCGAACATGCAAAAATCCTGCGGGTCTTGCAGCTGCTAAAGCCAGTTGCCCGTTGCAGGTTCCCGGTTGCAGGTTATAAGCCAAGACCTGGAACTTGAAACAGGTAGCTCGGAACGGTTATTTGGATTTGGCTCGGGAGCCATCCCGGTTGACGGGGTGGCTTCTTGGTTTTGAAACCGCCTTCTGGGAGCGGAAGGATTTCAGGACCTTTTGGGCTGTTTCCCGGACCCGGGGATCGGAGTCATTTTCTAAAGAAATGAGAACTTCCGCCGCCTGTGGATGAGGGATCTGACTTAGAGCATAGGCCGCGGTAGCCCGCACTTCAGCCCACCCGCTCTTCAGCCTCGCAAAGAGTCCCTGCTGCGTCAGGATCTTGATCAGCGGTTCGATACAGGCCGGATCTCCAATCTGACCCAGGGACCGGCAGCAGGCGGCGAGGAGGTCGCTCTTTTTCTGGTTCTCCAGAAGGGAGAGAAGACAACCCACCGCCGCGGAAGGCTTCAGCTTTCCCAGGCACTCGATGGATTCCAGGGCCAGGCGCGGTTCGTTTCCCTCGACATTTTTCAGCAACAGTTCCACCGCCTGGCTGTCATTCATCCGCGCCAGCAGGCGAAAAGCGGCCTGGCGGACCTTGGAATTTTCCTCCCCCAGGGCATGAGCCAGTTCGGCCTTCAAATCCCGGGTCACCACTTCGATCACGTCCAGAATGCGGGCCCGCTCCTCCGCCGTCCCTCCCAATACGGCCTCTTTCTTAACCAGGGCCACGCCGTCATTTCCCGCCTTGGCCAACAGACTGGCGGCCAGGGTCCTGACTCTCAGATCATCGGTCTTTTTGATCGCCTCCAGAAGAAGCGGAATGGCCGCCTTTCCGAGACCCCCCAGCAGAAGAACGGCGTTCTGGTGGCGGAAGGGTTCTTCGGAATTCAGGTCGGAGAGCAGGAGTTTTTGGACTCCCGGGTCCAGCTTGCGCTCCAGAACTTTGGCGAGGCGCTGCGAATAGGGGTCCCCGGCTTCCTCCAGCTGCCTCTGCCGCTGTTGAAGATTCAGCAGAATCCGGCCGGCCAGGGGATACTGGACGAACTGGATCAGCAGAGCGGACATCCGGTGGAGGAGAGAAGAGATTTCCCGGGTGATCTTGGGGTCCTTCTCCTCCTGGAAAATGCCCAGCAGCGGATGGGAGAGGAGTTTGGCAAAATAGTTCTGCTGGGCCGGGGTCAGGTCCTCCAGCATCCGGCGACAGCTCTCGATCATCTTCTCCCGGGTCACGATGGTCCGATCGGAAAAGTTCACCAACAGGCGCCGGAGCAGTTGAAGGGTTTCCTTTTCTTTCCCGTCGGCCAGAAGATCGGCCACCTGGGCCTTCAAATCGTGGAGGAACGTGTCCAGCTGCTCTTCCGGGATGGGCTCGAGAAGTTCGGTATCCAGACCCTCCACTCCCACGATTTCCACGAGCTGGTCCAGATCCTCATACCCCTGGGTAGGCGTCACCCGTGTCTCGTAGAAGACCTGATCAAACAGAAGGTTCTTGATCCTCTCCTCTTTGGCCACCCGCGGCCAGAATTCGACATCCGATCCGCCGGGAGGGGGTTGGCCCAGAGCACCGATGAAGCTCTTCAATTCCTGGAGGGTGACGCCCTCCAGAAAGGTCAGGCTGGTGAGCAGGTTGGTGTCGAGGAATTTCAGAAAACCGTCCACCTGGGGCTCGATCCCCTGGGGGTCGATCTTGACCCCGTTGACCACCAGGAGGCCCCTGACCTGGACCAGCACCAGGGTCTTCCGCCGGGTGAGAAGGGCATGGAGGGCCTCATACAGCTGGTCGATGGAGGCGGATACGTTTTTGCTGTGCAGGGGATAGAGCTTAATATTCCGGACGGCATTGAGGATGACCCGAAGGACTTCAGGGACCTGGGCCAACTCCTCATCGTCCAGCTTTTGCACCCCGGCCAGAATCGAAGCACCCCTTGGCCCCGCCTTTCCCGGGATCGGCTGGAGAATTTGCAGGACCTGGCTGTCCGTATCCACCCGGAGGGTATACCGGATCTGCTTCAGCTCGACATGCTCCAGGTGGTGTTCTTCGGAGAAGGTATGCCAGTAATCTTTGTCGATCACCTTCGGTTTGGCCCGTCCGAAGGCCTCCAGCCAGAGGTTCACTTCCCGCTGGGAGATGCCCCGCCGGAAGATGATCCCCTGAACCTCCAGGCGGTCGAAGAGCTTGATGAGTTCCTCACCCACATATTTGAGCTCGCTCAAATCCACCTTCTGCCCGTTGATCACCAGCGCTTTGCGGACCTGGAAGAGGGACAGGGTCTCGCTTTTTTCCAGAATGGCCTCGACCGCCTCCCTCACCTGGCGGTTGCCGGTGATCACCGATTCGCTTCCCAGGGGATACAGCTGGATGTTGCGCAGGGCCGTGAGCAGGCACTTGATGAGGGAAGGGACCTGGGCCAGGCTTTCCGGGTCGAGGGGGTCTCCGGGGGGCGGAAGCTCCTTTCTCCTCTCCCCCGAATAGTTGAAAGCCTCGGCGGCGTTGAAGACCTTCAGGCTCTGGACTCTTTCGAATTGCTCGTAGGTCTTGGCCTTCTCCAGGTTGGAGGCCCGCCGGAAATGGTAGAT
>Ga0315294_10000369_pt1 | contig 48991 bp, 40 predicted proteins | sample YL17G13_40_MG_FD_203626 | JGI IMG/M metagenome (GOLD analysis project Ga0315294, IMG submission 203626) | Sediment microbial communities from Yellowstone Lake, YNP, Wyoming, USA - YL17G13_40 | ecosystem: Environmental > Aquatic > Freshwater > Lake > Sediment | place: USA: Wyoming | collected... | reverse complement strand
CATTTTTGCAAAAAGAAAGGAGATAAAGCTTGGAATCTACGGTTCTCCAAACACAGGGAAAACGACGCTTGCAAACAAGATTTCAACCGACTGGCTTGGAGAGACTGTTGGAATTACTTCTGAAATCCCGCATGAAACGAGGGAAGTGCAGAAAAAAGAGAAGATACAGTTGGAGAACAATGGAAAAAAACTCATGATAAACCTCCTTGACATGCCGGGAATCTCAACCAAAGTCGATTACAGGGACTTCCTTAATTATGGAATGAATGTGAAGAAGGCGCAGAAAAGGGCAAAGGAGGCGACAAGGGGAATCATTGAGGCAATAAAATGGCTTGATAACGTGGATGCCGCATTGATTGTGATGGACGCGTGCGAAGATCCGTATACGCAGGTGAACCTCACGATAATTGGAAACCTCGAAGCAAGAAGCATCCCCGTTATATTGATTGCAAACAAAATCGACCTTCCTGAAGCCAAACCCCATAAAATAAAAGAAGCATTCCCAAACTATCCGCTTGTAGAGATTTCCGCACTGAAAGGAGACAACGTAGACAAGCTCTATGAAACAGTGCTCAAAAAGCTAGGGTGAAAAATATGGTTTTGGAGATAGAATTTTTAAATTCGAGCGTGCTTGAAAGGCAGATGAACGTGATTGAATACATTCTTGACAACATGAAAGAAGACAAGATACTCGTGATTGACACCCTGCTTTCGCCTGATGAGGAGAAAAAGCTCATTGAGGAGACAATGAGGGAAGTGACGGACAGGTTTTCCGGGATTGAGATCTCCACCTTATCCAAAGGGGACGGCACATGGAGGGAGAAGATTGCGGAAATGCTTGGGATAAAAACAGGCTTCACCGTGATTGGACCGTCAAAACTCATCAAATCCCTCAAAAGGGATCCCACTTCAATCAAGCTTCTGGCGCAGGAATTCAAGGACGATGGAAGAAAAAGATGAATGGAATCTTCCGAAAAGCGCTTGAATGCTGCATTTGCATCATCAAAAAAAACAATAAATCTTTGCGCAATGCGAATTGGAATGCCTTTAATGCTTGTTTAAAATTGCACATTGACCGCAAAGAATCAAAAGGTTCTATTATTGTCTCATGATTAAATCGAGGGGAAAAATGAAGCACAAATGCGTAAGATGCAATATGATTTATGATGAAGGCGATTATGCGCTTTTGAAAGGATGCGGATGCGGGAGCAAGGTATTCGTCTTATTCTCAGATGAGCAGGCAAAAGAAGTCGAAGAAATGGACATAGAATGGATTGAAAAAGAGCTGCTGGGATTAGTTGAAAGGACAAACATGCCCCTCACGTTGGACGTCGAGAACGTGAAAATACTTGAGCAGGGAGTGTTTGAACTGAACATCCAGTCCTTAATAAAGAATCCTGTGGTCGTGAAGGACCAGCACGGAGTCTATTATATAAAGATAAAGAAGTAGGTAAAGAATACATGCGAAAATTTTTTGAAATCTCGTTAGTTATATTTAAAACATGAAAGAACTTGAAATCTCATTTACAGATGCATGTATTATTCGTTAGAAATATGTTTATAAATATAATACGAGTATAAAATATGCATGGCTGAAATGACTTTTGAAGAAGCAAGTGGATTATTGGCTGATTTTTATATTGGTGTAACAGAAAAAGGAATCGCGTTCATAAAGCTATTTTTAGATGAGGATGAAGACGATAGATTGTTTATGGCAGTTATGATTTTTTCAGAAAGAACAGGTGTTGAATTAAATATTTCAAACCCACAGGAGGATTTTGATGGGTTCTTCAAATTGATAGCCAAAGGGGAATTTGGTGAGAGGGAACAATACTTCCAGGGAAAAAGGGGCGAAATTCATAGAATGATGAAAATTAAAAGGAGAATCGATGAGGGCGCCCATATATCAATGCTTCCATCTCATGTTAAGGATTTGATTGGCAGGTTTCGAAAGGCCGCTGCTGAAGAAGGAATGCTGTCGGAAACAGCTGCTTGCTTGCTGAGCGAACTGCGAAAAATCTATCCTATAAATGTCGATTTTGGAGGCAGGAGGGATGTAGAAACAAGAGAAGGTTTATACACTGCTTTGTTGAAGGATTTAAGGGAAAAAGCAAGAAACGCGAGAGGGGAAAACGGGAACAAAAACACAGGGATACAGTGTTCAAAATCTTTATAAAATCCTGCTGAGGGATATATCTATGAGAAAGGAAGCTGAGAATTGGATGAAGCAGGCTGAAAGCGATATGAAGAATGCTGAGCTTATGTATAACTCCGGCGCGTACGACATTGCATCCTTTTTGTCGCACCAATTGGCCGAGAAAGCACTGAAGGCCTACTATATTTATTCCAGAAAAGAATTTCCGAATAAAACGCATAATTTGAAGGAATATGCCGAAGCGATAAATGAATTGCCTGCAGAGCTGGCGATTTATTGCAGGGATCTCACTCCGCACTACATCGTAAGCAGGTACCCGGATGCTGCGGCAGGCGTTCCTGCAGAGATATATACAAAAAACATTGCAAAGGATTTGCTTCAAAAAGCAAAGAAGGTGCTCGAATGGTCGAAGAATCAGATGAAATAAAGAACCTATTAAAGAGCGTCAATAAGAAATTCCCCCTGAGGTTTGCCGTGCTGTTCGGTTCGCGCGCGAGAGGAGACGAACTTGTGGACAGCGACTATGACATTCTGTTGATTTCCGATTCGTTTGAGGGCATGGATATTTTCCAAAGAATCAATGCAATCATATCCATGACAAAGCTGAGTGTCGAACCCGTCTGCTTCACTGAAAAAGAATTCAAAGAAAATTTGAAACGCTATAATGCAATCGTCTGGATGAGCCTGAAAGAAGGAATTCCCGTTTTTGGAGAGGAAAATTTCAGGCATTATAAGGAGAATTTTTTAAGATATGCAAGGGAAGGAAAAATCGACCTTTCAAGAACCGTGAAATTTCTCGTTGAGCCGGAAGAGCTTGTTTTCTGAAAAAATGGCTTATAAATATTTAGCGAGTAAAATGACATATGGAAAAAAACCAAATGACGTTTCAGGAGGCTTGCTGCATTGTGGCGGATTTCTTTCTGACGCAATATGAAAGTGGACGTCTAAATGCGAAAAATTTATTTCCTAATTATGATGATGCCTTTAAAGTATACTTTTCCCTTCTTCCAGAAGATGCAGGCCCTTGCGCTCATTTTGATTTCATCGCGGATATAGAGCCATTTTTCAATTTGATGCGATTTGGAAGCTTTGGGGAGAGAAGAGAAGAGTTCATGAGAAGATATGGAATGCTTGCCACACGTCTTCTTGAAATTGAGAGAATGAGGCGGTCTGCACATGCAAAAACCATTCCACTGCATGTTCAGGGCTTGCAAAAAAAGGATTATGATGCGGTGAGAAAAACAGGAGTTTTCTCTCATGAAGCAGAGACAGCAAGGGAAGAACTTAGAAGGTCATATCCAATACCGTATGTTTTTTACACAAAATATAAAATCGATTTGGAAGCGCGGGAAGGTTTATACACAGCAATGCTCAGGGACTTGGGATATGATTGGAGGGACTTGCGCAATAATGGAAGGAAGTTGGCGCAACACAATGTCAGACATGGACGTGAAACAGAAATAAAACAATAATCAGGTTTTATTGGTGCATATCCTTTTCTTCATTGGAAATTCCTCCAGATAAAGCTCAGTTGCTTCCTTAAGGTTCTTCAAAGCCTCTTCAATTGTTTTTCCCTGACTTGCCGTACCAACTTCAGAACACAGGGCAACATACATGTTTCCTTCTTTATGAACAATAGCAGTCAATTCCATTCTTATCACCAATAAGTATACGAATAGAAAATTTTATTACTATCCTTTATTATTTTGAAAAAAGTTGATATGAATGCTAATTTATTATCGTGTATTTCGAGAGGTAGATGTGCGTATTCAAAATCGTCAGGAATGGAAGCACGATCAAAGAGTTGAAAACAATCAATGCAACCTGGTTCGGGAAAATCATGCCAAACAAGGTCAGGGCGATTTGCCCGATAAGTATCCACACAATAACGTACTCCCACCTCTCCCTTATAGTCTGGAGGCTGAGTTTCATTGCCGTGAATGGGTGGTAGTCCTCAATCACCATTGCAGCAGGAGCGAAGAATATGGGGAGCTGGAGGAGAATGAGGAGAATGCTCCCAAATTGCCCGAAAAAGAAGGAAACGACGAGCGAAAGAAGAAGAATCGTGAGATACATCCAGAATATGTTTATCGTGTATTTCTCGATTCCGTCTATCACTTCCGTCCTTATATTCGTCTGCGTGCGCTGTGATTTGATCAATATGTTCAGGTTGACTACTGAGAATGCGTAAATGAATATTGAAGCAAGCGTGCAGATTATGATTATCCCCATGTCTTTCAAAGTGATGTCCAGGGGAATCGAACCGAACCTCAAAAAGAAACCGCCAATTGCAGTGAATGCTGGAAGGGGGGAAAGAATCGGGATTAGAAAAGCAAACAGGAAGGGAACTGAGAAGAATGCCACCCAAAGGAGATTCTTTTTGATGGATTCGTAAACCGCAAGAAAGACTTTTTTCATGAGATTATTCCTCCTTTTACCTTTTTATACATATCCCAAGCCCATGGAATTGCCCATTTCTTCATATTCTATTTCCCCGAGAGGGCTTTAATGATTTCCTCTGCAAAAGCACGCGCGACTGCAGGCCCGTTTGCAGTGATTATCCTTCCATCGCGAAGCACCGGGGAATTGATGAATTCCGCTCCGAATTTCCTCAAAACAACATCAGTCGGTACATGGTATTCAGAATCTGGGCCAACCCAAACGGTGGAGCGTTTGTCTTTGAGGATTCCTGCTTTTGCAAGTATTGTTGGCGCCCAGCAAATCGCAGCCATTATTTTTCCCTTTTCATTCATTTTTTTTACTATTTCAATCACTTTGTCGCTTCTCCTGTAAAGCGGAGTGCCGGGGCCCCCTATCAAAACCAGCGCATCAAAACGGAAAAGGGCTTCATCATTAAAAGAACCAACTGAAACGGCTTCCTGCCGCATCCCGAATTTCCCTATGCATGTTCCGGAAATCGTGCTTGCGACAACTACTTCCTGCTTTCTCTCATTGAAAAAATCAAATGAATCCTTGAATTCAACGTCCTGGAACATGCTTGGCGCAATAAGCATGAGTATTTTCGCCATAGTAACCCCCCCATACTGTTATTCAGCTTGTAATTGTTTAACTTCTGATGAATAAAACAATACCTTTTTGAACGCGCCATGCGAGCGAATCGCGCGTTTCCGCCGTAATGGCGTGCCGCGTGTTTATTCCCATAGAATTTTTTTCAAAATTCAATGGATGAACAAAACATAAGTTTGCATTCGTTTTGTTCATTGTTTTTGTTTTTGGCTAAACGCATACAGCTGCATTCGTTTCATTCGAGCCCCAAAACATCCCAAAAGCCAAATATTTTTCCATTCTTTCTGTTCTTTTTCAGCCATAAGGCGCTTTCAATAGCCCCTTTTGCGAAATCCGCCCTTGAATACATGAGTGAATTTATTTCAAGCCTTCCGTAATTCCCAACGATTCTCACGTCATGAGCTCCTGCAGTCCCCCCTAGCCGCAAGACTGCGCTGTCAACATCCCCTTTTTCCCATGCTTTAATCTCTTCTTTCCTGTACACTATTCTTTCCCCCGCTCCATTCTTCAGCATCAATTTCAGAAGTTTCTGGGCTGTCCCAGAGGGGGAGTCTTTTTTCCTGTTGTGGTGCTCTTCAACAAGCCCGAAATTGTATCCCATGGGAGAGAGCAGTTTTACTGCGGTTTCCGTCATTTTCATCTGCACGTTCACCAATGGGGAAAAGTTTGGGGAGATTATTGCGCAGCTCGCGCTCTCTGAAACAATTTTCCTTATTTTCTCCATATCTTCTTCCATGAAACCCGTTGTTCCCATCACAAAATCCTTTTTTGCGCTGATTATTTCAGGGATGTTCTTCATTTCAGCTTCCGGAAGCGTGAAATTAATGCAAACGTCGCATTCCTTCAGCATTGCCTTTGCTTCTGGGCTGCCGGAGATTGAAATTTTCAATCCCCTGTATTCTCCCTTGGAAACGTCCACTCCTCCAACTACCCCAAGCTTGTATTCGTCAAGACATTGGTCGATTACTGCTTTTCCCATTTTTCCAAGAGCTCCAAAAACCAAGATTTTCATGCGAATCCCGTGAATTAATATCACGTCATATTTTATAAGTCTTTCTTTGAAATGATTGTGACGGATTTATTAATTTTTTTATGATTAATTACTTTGGTGCTCTAAATGAACCTGAACTTCTGGCTTTCGTTTGCAGTGACATTCGTCATTTCTTTTGGAATAACGTTCATTTCTATCCCCTTCCTCATAGAAAAGATGAAGGAGAAGGGACTTGTTTCTTCTGACATGAACAAGAAGGCAAAACCCCTGCTGCCTAAGATTGGGGGTATTGCTATATTCCTCGGTTTCATTGTCGCTTCCCTTATTTCCATGCAATTGTACTCCGCGAACATAAATGCTACGATGTTTTTTGCAGCAATCATTTCCATCTCTTTGATCACCCTATTAGGGCTTCTTGACGATTTGCTGGACATCCCGGACATATACCGGGTGATTCTTCCTGCTTTTGCAGCGCTTCCTTTGATGGTGGTAAAAGCAGGGAATTCAGTGATGGAGCTTCCATACATTGGAAACGTGAATTTTGATCTGGGAGCATACGTTCTTCCAGTTGTCGGAAGAATAGACGTCAACCTGTACGTGCTTCTTCTCATTCCAATAGGAGTTGTTGCCTGCGCAAATCTCATCAACCTTCTTGCAGGCTTCAATGGATTGGAAGTTGGGGGAAGCTCAGTGATATTGATCGTTTTGTTGGCAATAACCTCGTTCATGCATTTTAAAGGAGCTGAAAATGCGGATTCTGTGTTTCTTGCCCTTTCAATGCTGGGAGCGTCGCTTGCGTTCTTGTTTTTCAACATCCCTCCTGCAAGAATATTTCCTGGAAATATTGCCACATACATGTACGGAGCGGGAATCGTGGCAATCGTCATACTCGCAAACATAGAGAGGGCTGGCGCAATATGCCTTGTTCCCCAAATAATTGAGTTTTTCCTGAAAGCCCGCTCGAAATTCCAGGCTGAAAATTTCGGAACTTTAAAAGGAAACAGGCTTCATTATGAAGGAAAGGTTTACTCCCTCACTCACTTGCTGATGAAATATTTGAAGCCGACGGAAAGGGAGCTGGTATTGTATTTGGTGTTGCTCCAGGTTGTTTTTGGAATCATTGCACTGGTTACGGCGATTTAAGTATTGCACCAATTTATATGAGAAAAAATTTTTAAATGAAATAAAAGGTTTATCGACGGATATATAAATATATTCAAATATATGTTAATTGACGATTTCATTAAATGGCTAGAATATGGATGGGCAATTATGGCACTCCTTAAAAGTCTTGCAAGTCCGAAAAGCAGCATCTCCGACTTTTAAGGGGGAAAATGTCCTTACAGGACATTTTCGGTCTGATATAATAAATGTGGGGAAGGGGCAGATTATTAAAAGGTTGTGTTAAAATTTATACAGTGAATGGATATGAATTGGGAGAAAGGGGTAGTAAAGAAAGAAGTCAGCTCCAGCGTTAAATTCAGGCAGCAGGGAGAATTGATAAGCAGATTCGGCAACGCTGGGCTATTGGTCTATTTGAAAATAGACAATGCGAAAACAGCCCTTCAGATCATGAGGGATACGAATACGACTGAAAAGAAATTCATAGAGATTATGAAATTCATGGAAGAAGAGGGGATGATTGAGAAATTCTTCGATGACGGCGAGGATTTGGAAAAAATACCTTCGGCGCCGTCTTCTGCAGAACCTTCCGTTCCCCCAAAATCCTCAAAGTCTTTAGCTGATACGTTTCAAGCCCTGGATTCTATGGAAAAAAAGAGGGAAAAGGAAAAAGCAGAAACGCAGTACGTTGATCTTTCTGATTTGGAGGAGATGGACCCGGTGGAAAGGAAGATTTATGAGAAGTACTCCAAGAAGGGGGTTCAGGTTTATAGGACAATCGATGGGGAGAAAACGATGGGGGAAATAATGGCTGAGATTGACGTCAGCGAAAAACTACTCATGGAGATTCTCGAATTCCTCAATAAGGAAGGGATAATACAGTTGGAGACTGAGGGGGAGACCCCGAAAGAGAAGGCTGGGGCTGCGGATGAGGAAATACGCGGTCCCGCGCAGATCCATCCTCTCAGGAAGATAATAAAGAAGCACTGGGGAATAATCGAGGAGAACAGCTTGAGAATGCAGGTCATGGGAAAATACGGAACCAAGGGCAATGCTGTGTTTTCGCAGGTTTCAAAATTAAGGGAAGCTGATGAAGTGGATGTCGCGAAAAGGTCCGGAATTCCCATAGACATGGTGGGGAAGGTTTTTGACTTGCTGATTGACAAGGTTGCGGTGATAAATGAGCAGGAGAAAGAAGAAGAGATAAAGAAGAAGTACGGGTTCGAAGGCTATCTGATCCACAGGAAATTCGGAAGGGAAAGCGTGCTTTTGTACGAACTGATTGACAAGAACAAGAAGATGAAAGACATATTTGACTTGGTTGCGCTTCCCCCCGAAGAAACCATTGACATTTTCCTCTACATACACAAACTGCTGAATATCGACATTCCCATCTCAAGGGAGATTTTGATAAAGCAGCTCAAGGAAGAGATGCTCACGTCTTGAAATTATAAACTTTTTTTTAGAGGATTATAGTTGCCTGGGGAGTAATTATTCTGCTTCAAATATTTATGCCACAGTCGAAAGCTTTAAATATTTGATTGACTATAATTACTTCATGGGTTATTATGATATTTAAATAATTGAAGTATTATAGTTACCTGAGAGGCGATTATATGCGAGTAAAAATTAATGGAATAAGGCGCGGACTTGGGCCTATCGGCGCAAGGTTACTCTCCACAATCAGTTCAAGAAATCCTGAGATGGTTTTCACAGTGCCTGAAGTGCGGCAGCTTATGAAAATCAGGGGTTCCCGACTTAGGAAAATGCTCCATGATTTAGCTCAAAATCAATGGATAGAAAGAATTGAAAATGGAAAGTATCTTCTGCTTCCGCTTGAAGCAGGACCCCATCCAATATATGGGACAGACCCATTCATCATAGCCCGGAAGCTCGTTGATCCGTATTATATCGGATTTGCATCTGCATTGAATTATTATGGAATTACTGAGCAGGCGCCAAATACTATATATGTTGTAACCACGAAGCAGAAAAGAAAGCTGGTCTTCCATTCTACTGAGTACCGCTTTATCAGATTTGAAAAATCTCATTTCTTTGGTTTTATTGAGGAGTGGATTGGAAACCTTAAATTCAGGATATCTGACAAGGAAAAAACAATCATTGACTGTCTCTATATGCCTGAATACAGCTTAGGTTTGACTGAAGTAACGAAAGCGTTTCGGAATGAAGTTGATTTCGAAAAGCTGTCGGAGTACGCTGTCAGAATGAAAGATGCAAACGTCATAAAAAGGCTTGGCTTTATGATTGATGTTCTCGAACTTAATTCGGATCTTGCAGACAAACTCGCAAAAAAAGTAACCGGAGGATTTGCCCTTCTGGACAGAGGTGGAAAGAAATCCGGACCTAAAAACAAAAAATGGCGCGTCATTGAAAATATTGAAAAAGCAGACTTAGAAGTGGAATTATGATATCCTCTGCTGTTATTGATGAGATTTCCAGAAAAGAAGGAATGAACCGGCCCAATGTGGAGAAGGATTATTTTCTTACCCTGCTTCTTGATGCTGTGGCAGATACGTCTCTTTTTAAAGATAATTTTGTTTTCAAGGGAGGAACCGCCCTAAGGAAAGCATATTTTCAGAATTACCGCTACTCAGAAGACCTTGACTTCACATTAAAAAGATCCCTGTCTGAGAAAGAATTGCAGGATTCTTTTGATATTGCACTCGAGTACATTAAAAAAGAATACAATGCGGAATCAAGGATATGGGAATTCAGAAGCAGGGATTATTTTTCAGATGTGAAGATTCAATTCATTGGTTTGGAGAAAAAAAAGATCATCATCACATTCGATCTGTCTCCAAAAGAGATTATTATTGATCCTCCCGAAAATAAAATAATCCTGAATCCCTATTATGAAAAGTCTTTTTCCATTGAAACATATTCTCTTGATGAGATCCTTGCAGAAAAGCTCAGAAGTATTCTCCAACGCACTCGTGTGCGGGACTATTACGACGCATGGTATCTGCTCACCTTAGGAAAGAAGGGCATAAATGACAAAAAAGTTAGGAGTATATTCATGAAAAAGGTTGAATATAAAGGATTGGAATATGAAGGCATAGAGCAATTCCTGAGACCTGAGAAAATCGAAGCAGCCAAAGCTTACTACTCAGGGCAGGTTGGCTCCCATATGAAGAACCCGCCGCAGTTTGACAAAATTATTCAGGAGCTAAAAGAGGCATTGCAGGAACTTGAATTGAACTAATTCAGTCAAAAAGTTTATTTCAGATAGATCTGCCCGAAATCCTTTGTCCAGAGATGTGCATCTTCGGTATTCGCGCCTTCCTTCAATCTCAATTGGTATTCCGTTTTCGCATCCATTTCGTCCGCGTAGTAGACAACGAGCGCTTCAGGGAACTGGGGCATTTTGGGGGAGCCGAACATCATTTTTCCATGATGGCTCAGAATCATGTGGAGGATTTTCAATCGCGTAATCCTTTCGAATTTTTCAATCTTATTCAATGCCGTGATTTTATCGTCGATCATTTTTGCCCCTATCATTATGTGCCCCAGAAGCATCCCTTCCTCGGAAACGTCTATCGTCGTGTCAATCGTGAATTCGGTCGTTTTGCCGATGTCATGAAGAAGAGCGCCAGCGATGATGAGATTCTTGTCCAATTGGGGATAGAGTTCTGCAAGCTTCAATGAGATTTTCACGACGTTGAGGGTGTGCTCAATCAATCCACCGACGAAATTCTGGTGCCTTTCCACTGCTGCAGGGGAGAATTTGAATTTCTTCATGAATTTGTCGTCTTCAAAAAAAGATTTCAGGAGCCTTTTGAGATCATTGTTGTCAACCTGCAAGACGAAATCCAGCACTTCCTTTTCCATCTCATCAATGTCCCTCTTGCTCTTTGCGACGAAATCAGAAAGGTCGTACTCCTCCACTCTTTCGAGAACCCCTCCTTCCGAAGGGGAGATGGAAATCTCGGGCTTGTTCATGAATTCGCGCACCTTTCCGGAGATTCTCACTATGTCGCCTTTTTCAAAACTTTCGTATATCTTATCAACTTCAGTTCCCTTTTCTCCCCAGAAGCGCGCGGTGATTTCCCCAGTTTTGTCCGCAACCCTCAATTCAAACCACTTTCCCGCTTTATCGCCCTTGTAATCAGTTGGCGGCTTTTTTATTTTCACTGCAAACAAAGAATCCGTCTTCAATCCCTCGACCAAATCGGAAACGAAGTGTTTTTTCATGGATATCCACTCCCAATAATTCAGAGCAATAATAAAAGATATGAAAATCACAAAAGCAATTCAAGCGCCCTGAGCATGGCTTCAACTGAAGCCATCACTATGTCGGTGCTTGCTGCGCTTGCGGAAACTTCCTTGTTTCCTTTCTTGAGGACCACCCTCACGTCCACCAGCGCATTCGTTCCCCCCGTAATCGCATCAACGTGGTATTCCTGCAGAGAGAATTCAGTCTTTCCGAGCATGTTCTCTATTGCTGCAACCGCCGCATCCACAGGGCCGTTTCCCAAGCCTGCTGCACTTTTCTCTTCTCCTCTTATGTTGAGCTTCACTGATGCTGTTGGAGTTATCGAGTTTCCAGTGACAACTACGAATTCCTTCAATTGTATTGCCCTTTCCTTCTTCTGCCCGAGAATGTCGAATACTACGACTTGGAAGTCTGCATCCGTGACTGTTTTTCCCTTGTCTCCTATATCCTTCACAGTATCGACTATTTTGCTGAATTGCGCATCAGTCACTTTCACTCCCAATTCTTCGAGTTTCATTTTCACAGCCTTTGCGCCGGAATGTTTTCCCAAGATGAATTTCCTCTTCCTTCCTATCATCTCCGGAGTTATTGGTTCATAAGTCCTTTCCTCTTTAAGCATCCCGTCAACGTGGATTCCTGATTCGTGCATGAATGCGTGCTTTCCCACTAGTGGCTTGTTGAATGAAAGCGGGAACCGTGCCAAGCCTTCAACCAAAGTTGAAAGGTCGTATAGCTTTTCTATTTTGATTGTGTCAATGCCATAGAAGAATTTCAAATCCAATGCGACTTCCTCCAAAGGAGCGTTTCCAGTCCTTTCCCCCATTCCGTTGACTGTGACGTGGACTTCTTTTGCGCCCCCCCTCACTCCTGCAAGGCTGTTTGCAACGGCTAGACCCAAGTCATTGTGGCAATGCACGCCAAGCGGAACCTTTACCTCCTTTGAAAGGAACTGGAATAATTCGTAACTCTTTTCAGGGCAGAGAACCCCAACAGTATCGCATACAGTGACCCTGTCTGCGCCTGCTTTTATTCCTTCTGAAAATATCTTCTTGAGATAATCCCAATCAGTCCTGCTTCCATCTTCAGCGAGAAGATCGACTATCAAACCGTGTTTTTTTGCATATTCAACGCAGTCGACGGCCATTGCAAGCACTTCAACCCTTGTTTTCTTGAGTTTTTTTTCTATGTGAAGATCTGATGTTGAAACTGTGAGGCATACTGTTGAAACGCCTGTTTCCAGAACTGCATCTATGTCTTTCCTCAAAACCCTTGCAAAACTCGCCACTTCTGCGGAAAGTTTCTCCTTTGCCATGAGTTTCAGCGCTTCGGATTCCCCCCTGCTTGAGACTGCGGTTCCTCCCTCAATCACGTCCACTCCCACTTCATCGAGCTTCCTCGCAATCAAGAGCTTCTGCTGGGGAGTAAGGGAGACTCCTGGAGTCTGCTCTCCATCCCTCATGGTGGTATCCAGTATCATTACTTTTTTTCCTTTTTTCATAATGCATACCTTTTCTTCCGATTAAATTGATGATGTTTGAATATTTACCAAAGTTTAGTTTTATTAATCTATTTATTATAATTTCAATGAAAAATTTGAAAAGAAGTATTACTGACTTGTTGTTTTAGGAGCAGGTGGATCCATCCCATATTTTTCAAGAATTCTGTCGCGAACTATTCCCTGTACCGTCAAACCTCGTTCTTGTTCAAAAACTTCTCTCCAATTCATGCATCCTGTAAAATCAATGGGGGGATATGACATACCTGCACATCTATCTCTAATCCTGCGGACAATTTCCATCAACCCCTGATCAGGACTTTTTTCCTCCGAAGCTTGATCGATATGCACGCCTACTCCAGCCAACTCGCCCACTTCTAGGTTGCTTGTGATGAATGTTGCGCCTCCTTCCCCTTTGGAATAGCGTCTTTCAATGATATGCTGGGCAATGACTCCTCTTTCTTGATCGCCCCTGGGATGTAAATCATCAATAAAAACTATCGGGGCTCTTAAAATGGCATCTAAAGTCTCTCTTCTTTCTTCCGGTCGTCGCATCATTTCAACAAGAACTTCAAACTCAATGAAAATGATGTCCGCTGGGGAGTATCTAAATTTTTTAATCATTTTTTTTAGTAGTTCAATTTTTTCCTGTGCAGAAGCTGATTCTGGAAGTGAATTGAACGTAGATTCATCTTCATCGTCCCTTAGATCCCAAACTCTTGCCGGCCCATCTTCTGGGGCTTCGCTCTGTTCAGCATGTCTTATTCTTCCAACATATTTTTTTGTAAATTTAAACAGGTCCTCCATCTGCCCATCGAGTAATTTCTTCAATTCAAGCGCATAAGCAGCCATTATGTGCGTTTTCCCAGTTCCCGGTGGACCATAGAGATATACTCCTAAAGTTGGTCTCAGGGGATCTTTTATATCACAGGCATAACCCTCCAAAAGATATTTGAAAAATTCAATTGCCTCAAGATGCGGATATTGGGGATTTATGATTATTCCGACATCCCTTTGTTGGATTCTCTGAGCTTCAGGTAGACCATCTAAATTAACCTGCCCGGTTTCTAGACGGCAGTTATGGTATTTTGTAGGTATTAGGCAGTAATCTAAAACTCCGCCGAATATTTCATTATATATCTTCCATGTTTCAGCGTCTGCCCCAGCTCTATCAAAATACGCTCCATTTCTGAATTCTGGTAACTCGCTCATGACTTTACGGTTCCGCACCGAATATTTAAATTCCTATTGCAATACTCCATTTATCTTTAGGGTATCCAAATAAATCAGCCCGAATCCTTTGGATAGGTCCCGAGATTCTTGAAGAACTTGCTTTTCTCTTCTATTTTCCTCATCGCGCCCTCATCGAAGCCTTCATAGTCGAGGTAGAAGAGGTATTCCCACTTTCCCGCGGGCCTTGATTCTATTTTCGTGAGGTTGATTTTCTTCTTCGCAAAAACGTCGAGCGCCCCATAGAGCGCGCCCGGCTTGTCAAGCAGGGAAAATGCAATGCTTGTTTTCATTCTTTTGGTTTTTCCCTTCTTTCCCATGTCCAGGTTTTCTTTTGAGATCAAAACGAACCTCGTTGCATTCCTGTCATCGTCCTGTATGTTCCTCTTCAGTATTTTCAATTTGTAGATGTCTGCTGCAAGTTCACTTGCTATTGCCGCGCTCTTCCCATCCAAAATTGTGCAGGCGTATGAAGTGCTCGCAGCTTCCCTTCTCATCCACTTCCTCTGCTTCAGGAATTCCTTGCACTGCGCAAGCGCCTGGGGATGGGAATAGACTGTTTCAATGTCTTCAAGCCTTGTTTCTGGTTTCGCAAGGAGGTTCTGCTGCACTTTGAGGATTATTTCCCCGACAATGAAAACGTCCTTCTCGACCAGCAGATCCAGCGTTGCATTCAGGCTTCCTTCGGTGGAATTCTCGATTGGAACAGAACCGAAATCCAAATCCCCTTTCTGCACTGAATCGAATATCTCTTCAACCGACATGAAGGGAATCAAAGGAAGGGATGAACCGAAGAATTTCAATGCTGCTATGTGGCAGAATGATCCTGCAGGGCCAAGATATCCGATTTTTTCTTCTTTCTGGAGGCTCGTGGAGGCGGAAATGATTTCCCTATAGATGCTTCTCATTGAATGCCCTGGGAATACCTTTGATTTCCTTGAGGCGCCTTCGATCACTTCCTCAATCCTGTTGAAATCGACCATAGGGATTTTGCTTTTCTTCTTCTCCAGCCCTATCTTCTTTGCAATCCTTCCCCTCTCGTCCACCAAATCCACTATTTTTCCGTCAATATCGTCAATCCTTTTCCTCAATTTTTCAAGCTCCATTTGAACACCTTTTAGAAAGAAGGGACAGATCCGCGAGGGCAAAACAAGCCATTGCTTCCACTACGACAACCGCCCTTGGAAGAACGCAGGAATCATGCCTTCCCTGAATCGTTATTTCGGTTTCCTTAAGAGTCCGCAAGTCTATTGTTTTCTGCTTTTTTGAGATGCTTGGAACAGGCTTGAAGAGAGTCGTGAATATCAATGGCATTCCGTTCGTGATTCCTCCGAGAATCCCACCTGAATTGTTCGTCCTTGTGGCAATTTTTCCGTTTTTAATGATGAATTCGTCGTTGTTCTCGCTTCCATATGTTTTCGGAGTTCCGAAAGTGATTCCCTTCACAGAGGGGATGGAGAAGACGAGTCTTGAGATTTCGCTTTCAATACTTCCAAACAAGGGCTCGCCCAAGCCCGGGGGGACTTTTGCTATTGTTTCAATCTCCCCCCCAACGCTGTCTCCCATTTTCCTTGCAGAATCAATCTCATTTTTCATTGAATCAAGAATTGAATTGTCCACGCTTCCAAGAATGTTCCTTCTTTTTCCAAAGCAGGAGCTTCCGCTTAATTTTCCTTTCACTTTGCCTATCTTAACTACGTGGGAGAAAACCTCGATTCCCTCTTCCTGCGCGATTTTTTTTGCAATCGAACCTGCCATCACAAAAGAAGCGGTCATCCTTCCTGAGAAAATCCCGCCCCCGCTTGGGAATTCGCCGTATTTCAAAAATGAAGTGAAATCCGCATGCCCAGGGCGGGGCTTGAAGCGCAAATCCGAATAGTCTTTCGGCTTGATGTTCCTGTTCTCCAACAGGAGAGTGATTGAAGAACCCGTGCTCTTTCCTTTTGAGACTCCTGAAAGGATTTTCACCCTGTCTTCTTCTGAACGCGCGGTTCCCCCAATCATCGCATTGGGTTTCCTTCTTTTCAAATCAGAATTGATGCCATCCTCATCAATTGAAATGCCGGAAGGCACCCCATCCAGTATCACGCCTATTGCTTTTGCGTGGGATTCGCCAAAAACATGCATCCTCAAAACGTTCCCCGTGCTATTCATGAAATGATTTGGAAAATATGCTTAATAAGCTTTATGATAATCATGTGCTTGAACCACGCCTTATGATAAATGCCGCGGCAATTTTTGCGGTGGCCCGCGCTTGCATGCTTCATATGCGTGCGCGAAAGAGCGCTCGAATTAAGCGCAATGAATTGGCGAATGGTGTAATTAACTAATTCTGCTTAATTGAAAAGGATGGTGGTGAGACAGGGCCGATTGAAAAAATCCCTCTGAACAGAAAAGCTTATTTACACCCTGACTTAATATCTAAGCATGATAAAGAAACAGATAATGCATATCATAAAGGAATTGATAGGGAAGGAAGAAAGTCAGGACAAGTTGATATCCCTTACAAGGATTGCCGTCAGGTTGTGCGCCACATCAATAAAGAACATCCATGCAAGGGAATTGAAGGAAGCAGAATACAATTTGAGGGAAGCAGGGCAGATGGTGAAGAAAATAAAGAAGATTTGCGGAGCTTTCAGCGCAGCGGAAGTGGTTTTTCAGGAATACGGGGAAGCCAAGGTATTATTGGAATTGATAAACAGGAAGCCCATTCCTAGCGACAAGAGCCTTGGGATTCCTCCGGAAATCTATTTGAATTCCCTTCTGGACCTGATTGGGGAATTGAGAAGGGAGATGCTGGAGAATTTGAGGAAAGGAAGGCACGAGGATGCAGAATACTATTTTGAATGCATGGAAAAGATATACGAAGAGCTCCTTCCGATAAAATTCGCAAACTCAATACTCCCGAATTTCAGGAGAAAACAGGATGCGGCGCGCCACTCCCTTGAGCAGGCGAGAAGCGAGCTTTTCTTTGCAAAATACCAGGCGCCGACCTGAAATTGCATTTCATCCTTGATTTGTTTCGGTACGCGTTTAGCAAAAAATAAAAAAATAAACGCGCGGCGCGCCATTTTGGCGGAAATGCGCGATTCACACGCATGACGCGTTCAAAATAGTGTTTGTTTTATTCATCGCAAGCTAAACAATCATTTGTTTCTTTTACTAGGGGGATTTCTCATGAAATTGAAATATTCCGAAGAAGAATGGAAGAGGATACTCACTCCGAAGCAGCACCACGTGCTGCGCCAGAAGGGAACCGAGCTTGCATTCAGCGGGGAATACGTGAACAACAAGAAAAAGGGAAGGTATGTGTGCGCTGGATGCGGGAACCTGCTTTTCTCTTCCGGGGACAAATATGAATCAAAAAGCGGCTGGCCCAGCTTCACAAAACCCGCGGAAGAGGAGAAAATTGAAACGCAGATTGACGACACGCACTATTTGAAAAGGACTGAAGTGATTTGCTCAAGGTGCGGAGGGCATCTGGGGCATGTGTTTGAAGACGGGCCTGCGCCAACCGGAAAGAGATACTGCATTAATTCTGCTGCATTGAAATTCAAGGAAGAAAAATAAGCGAATCTGGCGTTCTGCATTTTGTAAAATCATTTTTACAATCCGTATGCATTTTGTAAAGTGGATTTTACAAGATGGTAAACTATTTATACCTCAATCTTCATAAATTATTCATGGAAGAGGATAGATTCGCAAAAATAATGCTGATCAGCGAGAATGCAAAAAAAGAAGGAGCGGCATTCGGGAAGAAGAGATATTTGTATGAGGAAGTGAAAAATGTTCCTGAAGGGTATTTTGCAGGGATTTGCGGATTGAGGGGAATAGGAAAAACAGTTTTGCTTCTTCAGCTGGCGAATGAAGTGAAAAACTCGCTATATTTCTCTGCTGATGCAGTCTATCTAAAAGACTTGGAGTTATATGAAATTGCAGAATTTGCAGGAAAAAGGGGATTCCGGAACATCTTTATTGACGAAATCCATTATAAAAAAGACTGGCAACAGGATTTGAAAACCCTATATGATGAAGGGAGTGTGAGGGTTTTTTTCTCAGGATCATCGGCAATTGAGATCAGAAAAGGCGCGGACCTTTCAAGAAGGGCTCTTTTGTTTTCCATGAAACCACTTTCTTTCCGTGAATATCTTATGATGAAGAAGGACAAGGAAAATCTTGAATCTTTGGATTATTCAGTATTGTTCAACAGTGAAAAGAGAGGCAAAATGATAAAACAAACTTCCGACTGCTCTTCATATTTTGGGGAATATTGCAAATTCGGAGGGCTTTTGTATCCGAGCATGGATTCGAATTATTATTATAAAGCTCTTGAAACCACGATTGACAAGATAATTCACAGCGACCTTGAAGCTTTGAGGGCAGTGAATGCCAACATTGAGAATGACATTTATAAAATCCTCGAATGGATTGCCATTTCACCTGTTGGGGAAGTCAATTATTCCAATCTCTCTTCAAGAATTTCTGTCACCAAGCCAACTCTTATCAGGATTGTAAGGGATTTGGAGAGAATCGGAATCCTTAAAACAATTCTTCCGTGCGGAAAATCCGGCATAAGGAAAGAACCCAAGATATATCTTGCATTCCCCTTCAGGGAATTTTTCTGCTCGCAAATGACGGCAAAGCCGGACATAGGCTCTTTAAGGGAGGAATTCTTCGTACAGCATGCAGGAGATGTCTGCTATTTAAAAGGGAAAAGGGGGGAAAAAACTTCCGATTTTCTTTTTCATGGGAAGAGAATTGAAATAGGGGGTATGGGAAAAAAACACAGCCAGAATCCAGATTTTATTCTCAAAGATGGCATAACATTTGAAGAGGATGCCATTCCATTGTATCTTGCAGGATTTTTATATTGAAGTGAATCCGTGTCCAATTTTGTACATGCATGTATTTATATGTTTAATCTTCATACTATTTTTCGGTGATAAAATGGCCAAGGCATTCAAGAATGAAGACAAGGTTTTGATAAATGAAATACCGAAGAAATGGTACAATATTCTAGTGGATTTGCCCAAACCTCTCCCCCCTCCATTGCATCCGGGAACAAAGGAGCCGATAAAACCATCGGACATGGAACCGCTTTTCCCTAAAGAATTGATTAGGCAGGAAATGCTGGACAAGAGGTATCTGGAGATACCTGAAGAATTGAAGGAAACATATTACAGGCTGGGAAGGCCCACTCCGTTGTACAGGGCAAGGAGGTTGGAGCAGAAACTGAAAACTCCTGCGAAAATCTATTTCAAGAGAGAGGACGTTTCCTTTGCAGGCTCCCATAAAACTAACACTTCGATTGCGCAGGCTTACTTCAACATGAAAGAGGGAGTTGAGAAATTATCCACTGAAACCGGCGCGGGCCAGTGGGGAAGCGCTTTAGCGCTTGCTTGCTCGATGTTTGACTTGAAGTGCGAAGTGTTCATGGTTAGGGTGTCTTATGAGCAGAAGCCATACAGGAAGTATATAATGAAATTGTATGGGGCAGAAGTTCATCCTTCCCCAAGCAATGTCACTGAATTCGGGAAGAAGATGCTTGCAAAAGACCCGGACAATCCGGGAAGCCTTGGAATCGCCATCTCCGAAGCAATCGAGATTGCAGTGAAGGATGGGAAGACAAAATACTCGCTTGGGAGCGTTTTGAACCACGTTTTATTGCACCAGTCTGTGATTGGGCAGGAATTGATGGTCCAACTGGATGCGATTGACGTTGAACCTGACGTGATGATTGGCTGCGTTGGAGGAGGCTCGAATTTCGGCGGATTCGCAAATCCCATGATTGGGGAGAAATTGAAGGGAAAGAAGTATGCGAACACGCAGTTCATTGCGGTTGAACCCACAAGCTGCCCATCCCTTACGGGCTCTTGCGATGGGAAATCAAAATACGAATATGATTTTGGGGACACTGCAGGAATGACTCCCCTGCTCATGATGTACACGCTTGGGCATGATTTCATTCCCCCCCCAATACATGCAGGAGGGCTGCGCTACCACGGAATGTCTCCAATCGTCTCACTGCTGTACAAGGAGAAAGTGATCGGCGCAGAAGCATACGAGCAGGAGAAGGTGTTTGAGGCGGCAAGCCTGTTCGCAAACACAGAAGGAATCATACCAGCCCCTGAAACGGCCCATGCGATCGCGAGCGCAATCGAGCAGGCGAAGAAGTGCAAGGAAACGAATGAAGCGAAAACAATCGTGTTCAACTTGAGCGGGCACGGGCTTCTTGACTTGCAGGGATACGCGAACATTCTCAAGATGTAGTTTTTTTTCTTTTTCATTTTCTTCTTTTTTTCATTCTGAAAATCAATATAAATCTATTTTGCCTTAAATAAAGTTCATGATCCAAGCAAGAGAAAAAACCGATGCGTCTGCTGAATTGCACAGTGCCCGGATGAGCTTTGTAAGATTTCTTGAGAGAAGAACTGCTCTTTCGGATCCCAGAATATCTTCCAGATTCAGAATTTACGGAAATGGCTATGTTGGAGACAAGATGCACGGATTGATGGTTAGAACTCCCCAGATACTTGAAGCGGGTTTCTATATGGATCCGCGCTCAATCCTTGCCATGGATTTTTTTAATGATTATTTTGAGAGGAATGGGCTTGGGAAGGAGGAGAGAACTTCCCTGACCGGTGCAGAAAGAGTGAAAAGGGCATTGACTGGGGAATTCTCAGGTAGAGAAAAGGATGTTTTGGGGGAAATAGGAGATGAATTTGGAAATAGGGCACTATTAGTGCGCTCTTCTGCTTATGGAGATGCAAGAGGAACTGGAGTATACGAGAGCGCGCCCTGTTTTAATGATCCTCCACTCTTACGTACTGCGGTAAGAATTGTTCTTGCATCCCATTTTACTGAAAACGCAGAGACATTCAGGAGAATGGCACACCTGCCTGAGGGAATCGCGGTTTCAATTGAACGGGCTGTTGGAAATACAGTAAACTGCAGGATGGATCATGTGCCAATTGATGTTAAAAGAAAGCATTATGGTTATCAGGAGTATGAAGAATATTTGGGACCAAGAAAACGCGAATCAAAATCATACAAGTGTTTTGCTCCTTTTCTTTCCGGTCATGGATACACTTCGACTTCTTATTGTGGGGGTTATGTTCATGCGTTTTATGGATTCTGCCAGCCGCTTTCAAGAGGAGGGTATAGGGCATATTCATCCCGGAAGGGGAAATCATTTAGCGAGGTTGAAGAAATATGGTGGAATTATTATCATGGTGATGTTGATTGGACTGGGAAATTTAATGAAGGAGTCGTCCTCGAAGATGGAGAAACGAATTCAGGGCAATTTCCGGATTTTAGAATGAATCATATGGTTCCCCGAATGGTCAGAAGAGACTCCATTGACTTTGATATTTCCGGATTTTTCACTTCAATGGGAATTCTTGAAGCGCTTTGCGGAAGACCGCAGTATTTTGAATGGGCAGTGAAACTTGAGGAAGAAGGTTTTGGAGTTCATATTGTGCAAGTTGACGATGCTGACATTAAGACGGATTCGCTTGAGTTCAGGGAAAATCCGGATTCATACATTGCAAACGCGATTTTTGTTAGAGGAACTGGGGTGAGGGATTGTAATTCGGTTGTATTTTTTAATAATATTGGAGAATTGGAAAGAATTTCTAGGTTCAATAAACATCATAAAAATTATATTTTAATTGTTGATTTTGAAAAGGTTGGAGAGAAATTCTCACTAAAAAGCATAAGCAATGCGGCAGTAGTATTGGAAAAACCATATGCAGATCACGTAAATCATCCTTCAGAACATTATATGGGGCAGAATGAGATGACGGGAATATTATTCGGAGTTATAGAAAGAGGTTTTCTTCTTCCAGAGCATGCAAAGCCGATTTCCGAAAGATACGGGCTTGAAGGCTTTTATTTGGAAATGAGAGTGACCTCGAGTGAAGCGCAACAGAAATTAATCGTGGAAGCAGCCTGATTCCTTTTTCATCTTTAATTATTCGGATTTTTCTTCCTGTTGCAAGCTCGCTAAAACCTTTTCTGCGCTTTCATTAAGGGGGGACAAAGAGCCTCCAGAACTTGTTGGATACGTCCTGTCTTCATACGCCATACCAATCAATCGAAGTTGAAATCTTTCAGCCAAACCAACGAGCCCAACGAACTTTATTGCATTGTCCAATGTTTTGAAATTAGTTTTTCCGGCCATCCTTCTTCTGAATAACGTTTCAATGTGATTTGAAACCCATTCCCTTTCATGCCCATCCAGCTCTTCCCAGAGTGTTCTTACTCTTTCCTTCGTGTCGAGCAATTCCCCATACTCCCTCCTGAAAGCGTTCATCAACACCCTGTATTTCCCCCCTCCTTTCAATAATGAAGTGGATAGTTGGATTATGCCTGTATAATTTTCCGTAATCAAACTCTCAACGAATTCATCTGCGGTTTGGTCATTAATATCTGAGAGCAGCCCAGTGGCAATGTTTCCCATATCCCCTTTGACTTGGGAAATCCGTTCAAGCTCGCTTCGGAAATGTTCTGCAATGTTGGCGCGCGCGATGAATGCCATTTTGTCCAACGACCAAGGTATTGGACGCCCATCCGATTGATTGTCCAACGACCAAGGTATTGGACGCCTATCCGATTGAAAATGATAATTCGAAAGCGCCTGACGCATGCAACCGTCCACCCATTCCCTCTCTTCATCTGGCAAAGAATGATAATCCCTCACTGCCTGTTCGCGATCTCCTCCTTCTTTTTCAAATGCAGTTCCCTCAAGCGCAGCTGCGAGCACTCTGTATTTTTCTCCTGCGCTGAAAAAAGTCAAGAATGCCACTTCTCTTTGATCACGTTCCGGATTTTGTTGTACTGAAGAAACCAGATGCAAAACCACTCTTCTTTCGTCGAACTCCAGCATTCCCCTTCGTGCAAGGAGGCAGCGGGCGCCATGATTTTCTTCCGCAAGGCATCTGATCTCTTCTTCATATTCGTGGACCAGGTTCATTCTATCGACGAAACGCAATGCAATGGGAATCCATGGGCTGTTGGGGCTATTATGTGTGAGAATGCGTCTGGCATGCGCTTTGATCCACTCCTGATCCGCAGGGGAAAGCTGCGCAAAAGATGATTCGAATCGTGGGGGAAGCTCGCCTCCGTCAAGAAGGCTTGCCAGAACATTGTGCCTTGGACTATAATTGAAGGACGTTAATATTTGTGGATCAAGAAGATGCGATTTTTCGCCATACATGTCCTCTTCCCTTCCATCATGGACGAACAATGCCACTCTTGCTGTCCTGCTTAAGTTGAAATCCCTTCCATCTTCCGCGAATTCCTCAAGCTCCCTCCTGAATTCCGGAATTGTTCCAGTTCTCAGCGCAAATGAGATGAATCCAATGGGAACGTCGTGAATATTCCTCGTTGATTTTATTTTTTTCCTTATTTGAGCAACCACCCATTCCCTGTCTTCTTCTGGAAGCGCTCTGTATCTGTCTTTGAGTTCACGCAAATCTCCGCAGTATTTGGAATATTCTGCCTGATGCATTGCGCCTATGTACACTGCATGCCTTCCCCCTGCTTTGGCATATCTTTCGAAATGATGCGGGCTTGCCCACCCCCCGGATTTGAGAAATGCCAGCATCTTATCCAGTTTCTCCTGCATGGGGGGGGAGTTTGCAATCAGGGGCATTGCATCGCTGTCTCCATACTTGTCGAAGAACCAATTGGCGAGAGCATGCCTGTACCCTTTTCTTTTAACAACGCCTCCGTGAGGTGCTCTTTGCAGAACTGAAGAAGTGATGGTCAGTTGGGGGCAGAGCAGAACCGCTGCTCCAAATGAATATGGTTCGTATTCAGTCGTCTCCAATATTCTCTTTGAGTCTTCTTCATTGATCTGCACACCGGTTTTCGCAATCGCTTGCGCGATTCTCAATCTTTCTTCTCCTTTTTCTTGCACGACTACATCAACGAGAAAATCAGGGCTTTGCCTAATTCCCTCAATGCCCACTTTCTGAAGGAATTCCTCCCGTGCTCTCCTGCTCCTCACTGCAAGAAGTACGATTGGGTATTTGAGGGAATCGGTGCTGGCTCCTGCTCGCTCGCATTCGAAGAGTTTCTCTTTGAAAAATCTTTCAGCCTCTTTTTCCGAACAACGCTCAGCAACTAGGATGAAATAGTATTCAGGAGAATCGCTTCCATATGCTCTTTGCCCTCTTGCCCTTTCCAAAATTTCATTTTCCGCCTGCTTGTATCCATTCTGCGCCATCTCCTCCAAATCCGAAAAATTAAGGGAATGAAATAAATCATCGCGCAATTCAGGTAATACGCCAATCATGGAAACAGCGCAAACGGCAAGATGAGGATGAGTTAAGCTCAAATTAGTAACATAGTCATGTAAATCAAGGGAAGTTTTCCCTCCGAATGCATGTAAAATATCTGCTCTTTCTTCGGATTTCAATGACGAAAATGCATCCACCCCTTCCGGCCTTTTTATTGCAAGCAATGTAAAACATGCTTTCACGCGGTCGGAAATTCCCGCAGCAGCTGCAAGCTCTGTTTCATAACTTTCTTGCATATGCCTGAGTCTTTGGATTGAATGTTCGCTTAGAGGCAGACTATCCAAAACGCCATGGAAATCCATTCTTTCAAGCGCCCCTGCCACTTCCCTGCCCAAGCCTGCTTCCAGCCTCAATTTCGTTCTTTGCAATTCCCTTTCAATGGCTGCGTGCTGTCCCTGCAGGCTTCCCAGCCTTTCCATATCTGATTTTATTCCGTTCACGATTTCTTATTTCTGGAAAACAAGCTTTATATCCCCTTTTCCCAATTTATTCTCCCATCTCTAGTTTTTCAATTTGTTTTCTTCCATTTAAAAACGAACACGAATTCATCATTCAATGCCACTCCATTCCGGAAGATGGTATCGGGTTTGAATGCGGATCAATTCCGGCGATTTGGTTTCCGAAGCCACCTTGAGGACTGTTTCGCGGATCACAGGATCGCGCATGAGGTTGTTTTCATCGATGTATCTGGAGACATTGGCGAGGTAGGATTTTGCGTCTTCCCTCGCCTGCGCCTGTTCCGAAGGTAGAGTTGACTTTTGGAAGGGAGACTCCTCGTCGGTTGCTTCTTCTCCTTTATTGATTGAGGGATCGTTTATCGCTTCCAAGGCTGAGAGCATTTTTTCATTTTGTCCGTCTGCTTCATCATCCCCTTCGGTGATTTCCGGGTGAGATTCTCCTTCGAATGTTGCCGTAATGAGCCTTTCGCTTTCGTTTTTCATTCTGAGCGAATATTCAACCAGGAATGAGACTATGCTTGTGCATATGACCGTTTGGAGCGCAGGAGGTGCGCCAGAATATGCGAGAGTGCTACGTACATTCCAGTGAAAATCTTCAATTTTATGTGGTGCGAATACGGCAAGAACGTTTCTCGCAGAGGGAGAAGAATAGAGGGCCATGGCATCCCGCACGTTCACAGTTCCATGCGCAAATCTCTTCACCACGCCTGCAATGAACGTGCGTTTCATGCCCAAAGCGCACAACGCTCCTTCGGCTAAAAGGCTTGCTTCCCCATGGTCGCCCCCTGCCAATTCCGCGAGCCGGCCTTTGAATTTATCGACGATTTCGGCATTTTCGATGAACAATATGGAGCTTTCTGCAAAGTTCGCATGCCTCAAACCGTATTCACTAATCCATCCATCAACCCATTCCCTCTCTTCTTCTGGCAATAAATGATAATCTGCGAGAGCCATCGCATAATCTCCACCATTAGCCTTGAACCCTTGCATGTAAAGCGCTGCTGCGAGAATCCTGTGTTTTCCTCCCGAACAGGCAAGGGGTTGTCCTCCTGATTCTAACAGGTGGGTTGTTTCCAAATCCCGATAGAGGATCTCTTGGACTTCTTCATCGGAAAGCATTCCAAGCGCTGCTTTTGCGAGTGAAGCCAATTCACGCCTGCTTTTTTCGATTTTCGATTCTCGTCCATCCCCCCCATCGTTTTGGGCAGCAGGAGGAGCATCCATTATTAAATGCTCCAATTCGCTTTGGAATTCCCCTGTCCATCCCATTTCTGAGATGAACATGACGACGGATTTTTTCATCAATAGTCTAGAAGGCTGTGCAAGCAAGCTTTTCAGGGAGGTTTTGAGCGTTTCCCTCTCTTCAGGAGTAAGCCCTTCCATTGCCACTGCTCCCCTAATCCTTCCTCCGCACTTAAGATAGTTGTCCCTTGAAAGAGCCCACAAAAGAACTCTTCCCCTTTCTCCTGAATTCCAGAGGGCGTCAACTCCAGCCGACTCTGAATAATACATCTCGTGCCATCTCCCATAGTCGGCGTTTGCAAGAGCTCCACATTGGCATGCAACCTTTACTGAATGGGGGGTTCCTTGTTTCATTTCTGCGCTGATCGACCTTATGCTTTCAAAAAAACAACCCGCAAGCCCTGCTTCAATTATGAATCTCATCATATTATCATTTTTCGGATCAAAAACCACATGTACTGCAATGATGGCCTGCACCCACAATTTGTCATCTTCGGAAAGTCTCTTGAATACTTCCGCCGCGTTTCCCTTCCCAACTTCCTTTCCTCCTAATGCTAAAGATAATGCCCTGTGCTTATCGTCGATCAAGCTTTTCATCCAGAGGAAAGTATTCCTTACGGGAAGTGAAGTTGGCTCGCATTGCAGAAGTTGCCTATATGAATTATAAAATTGAAAAGATGCACTGCCTTTGCCAATATAAAATGTGTCTCTGGAAAAATGGGAGGTCCATTTCTCAAACGGCGCGGTTTCACTATTTGGTGTTGGAGAGCGCGCCATCTTATCCAATTTCCTGAAGTGGGAATTTATGCTTCTCGTGTGAATCATGAACCCCATTGCCTGGAATCGCGTATTTGCTTTTGCAAGGAGAACCCTATCAATGTTGCCATCAACCCACGACCTGTCTTCCCGCGAAAGGTTCCAATATTCCTCCCTGACTGCGCCATAATCCCCGCCATTCTGTTCGTACCAAAAAGAGCTCCATGCAGATGAATAAATTCTGTATTTTCCTCCAGCGTGGAATAGAGCGTTGTATAGTGACCTTTTTTCATTTGCATTAAGATTTCCGCTTATTGGAGCGCTTGCGAATTCATCATGAACGCTTCTCAAGTGAGGAAGATTCGCAACTTCTGGATAAACATCTGAAAATGAATGGGTTGCCACGAAATTTTCTCCAATTGCTGAAATCAGGGTTCTGCGATCGCCTGTTCTTCTTTCCTGATTGACTCCCCCTGATTGGGCAACCCTGGCCAAAATCCGTTTGCTGAAAACCGGCATATCGAGAACGCAAAGAAAGGAAGCATACGAGTATTGGTCTTCAAAATCAAGATTATCAACGATGCTTCTTGCCTGCTCTTTTGTGATTCCGCATTTCTTATCCCTGACGAGCTTTGCTGCTTCGAATTTTGCCCTTCCTGTTTCATGCATCATCACGTCCACAAGAAAATCAGGGCTTTCTTCGATGACCTTCAGCCCAAAGGATTCCAGCCAGCTTCTTGCAATTGCGCTTCTCACTGCAAGATGGACTACTGCTGCTCTCAACTCCGCACCGAATGGAGAACCCTCCCCAAGCTCTTCCATTCTCTTAGAGAAGAATATTTCCGCATCTGCTGGCTTGGCGTGCTCTCCAATCAGTGGCCAATAATCCCGGGGAGTTTGCCCTTCCGGGACGTTTTCTCCATTCCCCCTCCTGATTGCTTCTGCGGAGACTTGGGAAGCATACTTCCCAGCGAGCATGTCCAATTCACTAAAACCCAAACCTGAAAAATAGGAGTCCGGAAGAATGGGGGAAGCTGTTGGAAAAACAGACAGCGCTTCGGGGATTTCTGATTGAGGAAGGGAAGAGACATGATCATCAAGAACAAGCGGCTTTTGCAGCCGAACGACGACTTCATCCACTTCGCTTTTCTTCATCTGTTTTGCGTATCTCACTGCTTCCCGCCTTTTGAACACGAGCAAAACGAAAAGCGCTTTTCTCCTATCTTCGGAATTTATTGCTTTCTGAAAAAAACCTTCATCGAATAATCCGTGGAGCTTCTGCAGCTCGGAAATCATCTCTTCATTTGCATTGCGCCAATCCAGGCTCTGCAAAAAAGCTTTTCCATCCTGATTCATCAATGCGGATGCAAGGCTTTTTCCAAATGTTTTTTCAAGTGATTCCATTCTTCTGGCAATCCTTGCCTGCGCTCTCGCAATTCTCCTTTCATCCATTGCCGAAGCTCGAATAATTCTTCTTAAATTTGTGGAATCCATAAATGGGAATTAAGGAAGTGAAATAATAAAATATTATCAGTCTATTCTTTCATGGGTGTTTTCCTTCCATTCTTTTTCAATCCCCTAAACCAACGCTTTTAAATATACGCATATAAAATATAAAATTAGGTTATTCTCATGAGATTCTTGAAAGCAGGACGAGTTAATGAAACGGCACCCGCAGATACTGGAAGAGGGAACGCTCCGGCAAATTCCAATCAAAGATTGAGCGCAGGAGTTGCTGCGCATGCTGTAGTGCAAGGAACAAATCATCGGGGCGTGGCAGAAGGAAAAGATAATGGAGCGCAGAGGAACTTCCGAACTTATGAAGATGACATCCGCTTGAAATACCAGGATAGACCGCTCGCACAAGCTGGGGCTCTTGAAGAATTCAGGATTCTCATGGAAATTCCTGCTGCGCGGACTTACCCAGCATGTTTTTCAAGCCTTCTTTGCAGCGACGAAGTTGCTGGAATCTTAAGGGGATGCGGTGAATATTCATTGGTGATAGCGGCATTCCTCCATCCACACATTGCAGGCCAGTTTCTGGAATCAGGTGCAATGACTATTTCCAACATGGATGCTTTTGCACAAAAAAATAGGGAGGAGTGGGCAATATTGAATGATGGAATCGTCGGAACTGCACTAAAAAAGCACTTGAAGAAAAATGAGGCAAATGCTGCCATGGCAGCACGCATTTTGAAACACGTCTCTTCCACTTCAAAAACAAGGGAAACGAGGATTCCATTAATTGCAGAAGCGCTTGCGCATGATTCCGTGGTTGAACTGCTCGCGACAACAGAACCGGAGTTTGAAGGCGCGAAGAAGAGGATGGTTGAGAAACTGTATAAAATTGAAACCGAAGAGGATGCTGTGAGCGCGAAAGAGATGGCTGAAGCGCTCACTTCGGATTCCGTAACCCGATTGCTTGTGAGATGGAATGGGATTGCAAAGGGAGCAGGCGCAGCCATTATGCCGTTTCTCGTGAGGGAGGCTTACAGGGGGACGAGAAAAAAAGTTGAGAAAATGGTGGTAATCCTTTCGAATCCAAAAGTGCTCAAGAGAATGGAGGGAATCGGGCAAAAATCCTCCCCAAAAGCAGTGGAAAAGGCGGCTGGGATTCTTGCATTGATTGCCTACTGGACGAAGAATGGGGGAATAGTGACGACGCTTTCCGGAATTCTGGATCCTGACGTGCTTTCAATATATGATGAATGATTTTTCCTGATCAATGGGATGAATCGATTCCTAGATATAAAGCCAGTCCGGAATCAAACGTCTTTCCATCAATTCCCTTATGGGCTTTGGAGCAAGCAGGGGTCCTCTTGCGAAATCCGTCCCGGTGAGTTGTTTTGGCCTATACTTAAAGTCGTCTTGCGTGACTTCTGAATCTATGAACTTTTGCAGGAGATAACGCAGCCTTAGAGAGGGATTGCGCTGCTCAATGGAAGCGCAAACGTTCCCCAATATCTTATCTTCGTCATGGAAGGTTCTCACTCTCGCAAGGCTCCTTGTTTTTTGTTCATCAATTGCTCCCCTGACATCCGCAGCAACAATGGATTCGCCATCCTGAGCTGTTGCTTCATCTGGAAGTGTTCTTTTGATTTTTCCAGTCCAAAGATCAAAATAAGTGTTTAAATATTTTTCAAGCATGTTGCAAATCCAGTCCTGGTCTTTTTCAGGAAGTTCTTCGAATCTCGGGCCCCTCATGCTCTCTGCGCCATATTCCCATATCTTGTCCGGATCATAAATGCCAAGCAAAGTCCTGAATCTCCCTCCTGCATTATAGAGCGCCATGAGATCTTCAGGATGTTCAGGATGCGCGAAATTGTTTGCATAATCCATTGAGACAAGTTCGCCCACTGATCGCATTTCTTCTTGAAGAATTCCTGCTGCCAATCTGCCATTCATTCCATGGCTTGTTTGCGCTATTGCAGTCAATCCAGTTCTGAATTTGGCGCCTATTCCGGCGCTTGCGATGAATCTCAATGTGCACCCAACCGTATATGGTTGAATCAGTTCCGGATTCGTTCTGAGAATGCCTGCAATGGAACCGTCAATCCAAGCCATATCCCCTTCGTCGAGAGAATGGTATGAGTGGACGATCTCTGGATAATCCCCTCCAAACGATTTGAACGCATTCCTGTCCCAAGCAGCGAGAAGAACCCTGTGTTTCCCCCCTGCTGCATATAGGCCTGCATTTCCTTCCCATATTCTCCCTTCAACCAGGGAAGTTAAATAGTTGGGGTAGTTTTGCACAATCTCAGATGGGTATAGGATTCCTCGCGCATAAAATCCGCAACGCTCGTATAAACCGGCTCTGGCAATTAGATCCAATTCTGCGGAAAAATCCTCAACCAATTCCGCATTCACGATGAACCACATTGCCTTCTGCAAGCGCTCTTCATCCATTCGGACTCTTAATAATTGGGATAAGATTACGCTTCCAACATTCGTGCTGGGAAGCAAATGATTTCTCACCTGTGCGAGAACCCAAGTTTTCTCTTCATCGTTCAGATCCCCGAACTCCCCAACCGTCTCGCTCATGCTCATTTCAGCACGCACTTCCAACCTTCCAATGATTCCCCCAAGAACCCTGAATTTCCCTCCTGCCATGTTCAACATCCTGCACATTCCTTCGAATTTATTGTGATCTTTTTCAGTCTCCTTGAATTCACTCTCAAAAACGCTTTCGTCTATTTGAAATAAAGCAGCGCTTGCTCTCTCCCTTAAGCTCCAATGCTTCACTGGTGCAGAGTCGCTTTTCGCGATCATCCTCAATTCAGGTTCGAAACGAGCTGGGAGGTTTGCCGCGCAAATGAGATTCAAACCTGCAGAAAGCATTGTTTCATCTTCAGAGCAAATCAGCTGGGTTCGAACAGTGCTTTCCACCCATTCTTTTTCATCATCGCTTAGAGAACCGTACGCCCGAGCCAAAGCGAGTGGATATTGGGTTGCGGAGAAATCCCTTATCCCATCGCCTAAAACAGCGTATTTGCCACTTGCACAGCAAAGAGCCTCGCAAAATGCAGGTCTTGTTCTTGGGGGAAGGCGAAGCGCTTCGCTACTTTGCGTATCCTTATCCTCCATGCTTATGAAATCCGACGCGATTGCGCAATCAGCAACCATATCGTTCATTTTTCCGTGTTTTCCCATTTTTGCTGCTTCGCTTTGGAAGCCTGCGAGCTCTTTTTGGAAACAAGTTCCGGTTTTTGTAGCAATGATGAAGAGCAGCCCTTGCCTTCTCGTGGCATCGTCCTTGAGAACGTACTTCTTCATGCCGTCTATCACCCAGAGCCTGTCTATGGATGAAAGGGTCCAGAACGGCTCCCAGATTCTTGAAAAGTCCCCGCCATTCTGCCCATACCAGTTCCTGCTCCATGCAGCTGCAAGCATCCGGTATTTCCCGCCTGCCCTGAATATGCTGTCGTATGTTTCCCTTTTTTCTTTTGGTTTTGTACTCTTCCCGAAAGCCTTTTCGATTTCCCCATCAAGCACTGCTCCCATGCATGGGAGATGCGCCACTTCCGCAAGCACTGTAGAGGGGTGAAAACGTCGATAGAATTCATGCGCAAGCGCGACTCCAATATTTCTTCTGGTCCGCGCGGCTCCTTTCTGATGCGGACCGTTCAGGATGTACCGCAATCCCTTGGAAAGCCGGGATCGCCTTACTGATAGTTTTGGATAGACGTGAAGCAGCGCTGCAACTGAATGCACATCGTTGAAGTCAGTGCCTTCAAGGATCCTGTGCGAATCATCCACGCTCATTCTTTCCACGTGCTCAACTGCCGTTCTTGCCGCGTTCAAACACTCTTGTCCTTTTGACTGCACGATGACGTCGATGAGGAAATCAGGATCCTTCCTTATTCCCTCAAAACCGATGCTTTCAAGCCATCCGCGCGCCTGCACGCTCCTCACAGCAAGAACAACTATCGAGGATCTGAGCGCCATGCTTTCTTCGCCTTCTCTTTCCATCTCAGCCAATTTCATTCTGAAAAAATCCTCAGCGGATTCCAATGGGGAGTGCTGTGCAGCCAAAATCCAGTAGTCTTCAGGAGTTTGGCCTTCCTGAAGCCTCTCTCCATTTGCCCTTGCGAGAATCTCCACGCCCGCCTTATCGAATCCTGGGGCAAGCCTGTCAAGCTCGTCAAAGGAAAGCGCGTGGAAAAAATCATCTGGAAGATCCGGATATGAATTAGGGAAAAGCAAGAGCGCGCTTTTCTGCTCCTCATGTGAAGGGAGCGAGAGCACGAAATCATCTACGTGGGAATAAGGAAAAAGCCTGAGCATCTCATCGATGTCCGCCTGCTCCATTGTTCGCGCAACTTGAAGGGCTTCATGCCGGTTCAGGGAGAGCAGAATGAAAAACGCTTTTTTACTGTTTGTGGAGTTGAGGGCTATTCTGCACAATTCGTCATCATGAACGCCCTGAAGGGATTGAATGTGTTCCACGTTGTTGCCATAGCATGGAAGAGCATTGAAGAATCCAATCATGTTTCCTTCCATCACTAAGTCTGCAAGTTGTCTTCCAAAATACTCTCTTAGAGTATGCTCAGAGCGCTCCATTTGCCTATGAAAGCCAGAAGCTTGCTCTTTTGCAGAGAAATAGCGTTGAACTGCATCCCTGAGATTATTCATGATTAATACCTTATGCACACGTAATTTTATATAATTTACTTCCTGAATCGTTGTTTTTTAATGACAAATTAACGCAGATATTTAATTCATTCCTTAGTGAACAGCAAATCGTAATCCAGCCCTTTAGGATCGAAATGTTTTGCCTCCATGACTATTCTGCTCATTCTACCTACGAATGGGCTTTCCATGATAAGCTGGAATCCCTCTAATTTCGCCAGCGCCCTTGGAGATAATCCCGTATCATGGAGGAATTGCGCGATGCCCATCATTATTTGCGGTTTGGGATCAAAACTTAAATTGTTTATGAAATCAACAAGCCACTGCTTGTCCTCTTCGCTTAGCTCTCTGCAGGCAGCAACCGCGCTTTCATAATCCCCTCCAACGTCATGAAGCCCAACATCCCTGAACGTTTCCTCAGGGCCCGCTTGAACTTTTCTTGGAAACGTTGCTGCAAGCAGCGCTTCGTACTTTCCTCCAGCCTTCCTGAATGCCATTGCATGGAAGCTTGCGAATCGCTTGAGCTGCATAGTTTCGTAGAATCCTTCAAGAACCCCGTCTTCAAATGGAAGAGCTGACAAAGCGCCTGCAGTAAAATCATCCATAAATCCCAAATCTTCCCGCAAATCTTCTTCAAACCTTTCAATTCCTGCGTTTGCAATAAAGATGATCGCATCCCATTGGGAAACTGGATTTACGCAATGGAGGGCTTCCCTGATTTTTCCATCTACCCATGCCCTATCCCCATCATTCAGAGCCGAATAATTTTCTATTGCCCTTCCATAGTCCCCGCCCAGCACTTCAAAATTTGTTTTATATATTGCAGCTGCAAGAATTCTGTATTTTCCCCCAGCGGATTGCAGCGCAACGAATTCTTCTTTTGTGAATGCATTAGCCATGGCGATTGCCCTTCCTGCAATCTTATCCTCATTCTCTTCATTTATCCCCATTCTCATCCCGCGCGCATAAATCCCAACATCGCCTTCTTGGCCTGCCAGAATCACCAGCTCTTCTTCGAAGAGATTTGCAATGCCTTCATTCATCATGAAAGTGAGGGAATGGTTGCATGCTGGAGAGAGCGGGTTCGCCATCTCTTTTTTCATTCTGTAAACTACCCATTTCCTGTCAGTTTCATCAAGCTCATGGAAGCTTCCAGCCCCTTTATTCCCCCTTGATCTCTCCAAAGGAAGGGAAAACGCATAATGAAGAACTGAATATCTTCCTCCTGCTGCTTCAAGCATGCCCATTGCTTCATGAAAATTAAGCCCGGGATGGAGGGGATTGATTACAAGCGCACTTGAATGAGGATCATTTTCACTAACTCGCACAAAAGTTGAAGACAAATGGTCCAATTCCCGGTCTATAAGATGATCGTCCAATTGAGCCAAAACCGCTTTTGCAAGACTCGTGATGTGGTGTTGGACTCCGTGCCAAAACTTTGCTGAGATTTCCGCCATCTCGTCTCTGAAATGGTGCGCTATTCCCGCGCGGATGATGAATTGAGCAGTGGATTTGAAATCTGGGAATGAGAAGTGGCGTTCCGGGTTCTCAAATTGCGACAAAATGTGCGTGCGGATTTTCTCCCTAACCCATTCCTTTTCAGACTCGCTCAGGGAATCGTAAATTGATGCGGTCTCTTCAACCGATCCGAATCCCAACGCACAACCTCCGAATGCAAAAGCAAACACTGCACATGCCCTTCTTGGATGCGCCAAGTACATTGTTTCCAGAGCTGCATCTGGTCTTGTCATCTTCACAGCATGGACTTTAGTTGCAACGTCTTCAATGTCTTCGTGCCTCCTGATTTTTCTTCTTCCCCCATCAGATGAGAAAGAACGCGCATTGGAAAGCGCAACCAAGCCCCCCTTTGCAGTAACGCTTGCAATCTTTGCATAATTGGCATTGTCGGCATCTCTTTCGATTTCGCGAATCTCTCCTTCAAATTTCTCAGCCATTCCGCTTGCAAAAAGAAACATTAAAGCATTCCGTCGTGTATCGCGGTGGTCCAGCAAAGTTGTTACAGTCCTATCAACGAAACTTCTTTTTTCCGAGGTTTCTGCAATCTGGGAGCATTCGCTTGGCAGTTCCCTGTAATCCCCTCCTTCTTTCTCGTACCATGATTGGCTGAGCGCAGCAGCTGCAAGCCTGCACTGCCCTCCTGCAAGATATAAAGTTTCAAAAATCTCTCTTTGAGTTTCCGGAAGTGCGCTTGGGAATGCCACAACCAGTGCTTGATATTCCCTTTCTATCCATGGGAGGTGCGCAACTTCCCTTATTGCAGGATGAGTTTTGTTAAGGTGGAAAAAATCTTGTGCAAAGTTTCTGGCAAATTTGCGCATGCCCTGCCCTGCAATGTGAATTGTCTGGGAAGTATTTGGCACTCTTCTTATCTCCATGAGTGGAAGAACCAGCAGGAAAGCAGCCCATGAATAGGGATCCGTGAAGTCTGTGGATTCAAAAATATCCACTGCTTTCTCCCTTTTGATTTTTATTTTCATTTCAGCAAGCTTTTTCGCGTATGTTATTTTCTCCATTCCTGTTTCCCTTGCAAATGCATCTGTAAGGAATTCCGGTTCTTCACTGACTGAAGCAATCCCGATTCTTGGAAGCCATTCTTTTCTTGCCTTTTTGCTTCTAAGCGCCAGGAATACAATGGAAGATCGAATATCAGGATCCGCAAGGGGAGTTTCGTCTCCGCTCTCCATTATTGGTTGAAAAAATCCTACTGCCTGCTCTACCGGAACATGGTCTGCAACAAGGGAGTAATAATTTTCTTTTCTTTCATGCTCTTTGAGTCCTTCTCCACGAGCCCTGCACAATACTTCTTCGTGCGCTCCATTCAACTCCCTGCTTCTTTTCGCAAATACCTCCAAATCGCCATAGTCTAAACCGCAAAAAAACTCGTTTGGCATTTCAGGATTTGCATGGAAATAATCCATGAATTCGAGCATTTCTCTGGGATTGCCTGAAAAGGAAGCTGCGAGCGCATTAACCCTGTCTGTTACAATGTTCGCAATGAAGTTTGTACTTTTTCTACCGATTTCCCTTGCAACCTGAAGCGCTTCCCTTCTTTGGAGAACAACTAAGGCAAAACATGCTTTTTCCCTGTCTTTTGAGCCGATTGCAGCGCATGCAAGCTCTTCCCCAAAATCCTCTGCCAAGTTTTTGAGAAGTTCAGCGTTGTCAGCGCTCATTCTCATGACTTGAATCAATCTGGGAAAATCTTCAGTCTCGAGTATTTCTGCGAATGTAGAACCAAAATTAGCTTCAAGCCTTGCTTTCGCCCTGTCTATTTGTTTGTCAATTGCGCGCCTTTGCTGCTGAAGTGTGCGCATTTCCTTCAAATCTTGCCTTGTTTCGCTCATGAATATATGTTAAGGGAAATCAATGTTTATAATCCCTAGTTTATATTTTACGACCTGATAAAATGGATTCTCCGGTTCACATCAGGGGAGATTTTGTTTTCAAGGTATCCTTCAATCATTCTATCAACCCATCTCTTATCTTCATCACTCGATTCGCCGTATATTTCTTTTGGGTTTTTCAAATGCTTCATGTTTTTTTCTAGCTTCACTTTGAGATATGCTTTGCTTTGCCAAATCCATGCAATAATGCTGTATCTCTCTTCTAAAAACATAAGTGAGAATACCATGGATTCCAAATCATCTTCATTTGTTTCCGAAAAACATTTTCGCAGAGGTTCTGAAATTCCATGCTCTTCTAAAATCAATGCAGCATCCATCCTGACACCCTTCTCTATATTATTCTCTGCAATTCTTCTCAATTCTTCTTCAAAACTGCCGATGTCCTCAAGAGCCCTGAAGAAAACCAGCATACTTCTCCTACCATTGTAAAGCAAAGAACTGAGAACTTTGCAGATTTGTCCATCAATCCACTTTTTGTCTTCTTCATCCAATTCTCCATAGCTTTTCGCAGCATTTTTTAATTCATCATCCTCTTTCATAACAGAAAATGTGGGATTGAATAGTATTCCAAAAATCCTGTATTTCCCTCCTTCATAACGCAATGCTTGCGCAACATAGAGACGCTCCCTATAGTGATTAATTGGTGAATTCTCCAGAATTTCTCCCATAGACGCTCCTTTAGCCAAACGCTTAAGAACCACAGACCTAAATTGGTCCCTTTCCTTTTTCCGCATCTGCGCGAATAACTTATCGAATTTTTCACAGATTCCTGTTGCGATTGCAAACTCTATGCCGCTTTGACTGTAATTGTCGTATGGGGATGAGAGAACTGTTTTAACATGGGCATCAATCCATTCTCTGGCTTTTTCACTTAAACTCCAGTAGGATTCCCTCAATTCTTCCAAAGTCCCCCCGTTTCTCTCATAGTTGGTTTTTGAATAAACAGCTGAAAGAACCCTATACATTCCGCCTGCATTGTAAAGGGCTGTAGGGTATCGGTTGCCGCCTTCATGCGTTCCCCAAAGTGGATCGACCAGCCATTTCCTATTGTCTGGATAACTAGAATAAAACGCAAGATTCCACGCAGCATTATTCAATATTTTTCTCACCCCTGGCACACTGCGCAATTCTTCGGCAACTTCCGGAACATTGAATTTTGAGAAATAATCCAGAACAAAATGGCCCTGCCAGTCTGAAGGGATGGATCTGCCTACAGCCCGCTCCAGATTCCAATGGAGTATTCTTAAGTTCGGAACAAGGAGGACTAATGCTGCATATGAATGGGGGTTATCGAAATCAGTGCTGCTGAATATTCTTTTTGCCCTTTCTCCCCGTATTGTGCGGAATTCCCTCATGGGAGCAGCCCTTTTTGCCATTTCAAATCTTGCCATTCCTTTTTCAGAACAAAGGCTGTCAAAAACATAATCCGGACTCGCGCAAATCCCTTCCAAACCGAAAACAGGAAGCCATTCTGTTCGCGCTCTTTCGCTCCTTGTTGAGAGATTCACTACGCATGCCCTGAGAGCATCATCTTCATCTCGAAGGCCTTCATTTCCATTTTCGCCTATTCTTAGTGAATAATCCCGCATTTTTGATTCAAAGAATTCTTCTGCCCTTTCAACAGGCACATGCCCTGCAGCCAATAGCCAGTAATTTGAAGCTCTTTCCCCATCTCTCAAACCTTCTCCATTCCCCCTTCCTACTATTTGTTCAGAAACTTCAACCGGATAGTATTGGGAAAGCTCTTCCAATTGGAAATAGCCCAAAGTTTCGAAAAACCCCCCTTCCAAATCAGGAGCAACGCTAAAATTGCGAACAGCCCAGACAACGTCGTCCCTGTTTGGAAGTTTGCGTATTATCTCCTCCTTTGCTTCATTGTCTATTAAGGCGAGAACCCCCATTCTTTCTATCTCGCTGATTCTTCTTGCGCAAGAAACTGCTTCAGACTGCGAGAATGCAAGCGCGATGAAAAAGTGCTTTTTTGGATCTCCTGAGCGCTGCGCGGCATCAAGAATCTGCCTATCGTATTCTCCTGTGAGAAGCGCGAGCATTGATAAAGAATCCGCTTTTATTGGCAATTCTCTTACAAACCCTTCAAAATTGCCAGAAACAAGCAGGGAAGAAAACCTTTTTCCAAATGAGTCTTCCAAATCCCTTCTTAAACCTGTGAGCATTTGCGTCCTTTCCCTAATCTCATCCTGAAGAACTCTCAAATCCCTTACTTTATCCTTAACGCCGTTCACGAATGTTTTTTATGCAAATCAAGGCTTTTAATCCTTATTCAGGATTACCTGAATTTGCATTTCCGTTCAATATTTGGGCAGCTTGCTCGGCAACGACGGAAACTGTTATCGCAAGATTCAAACCATGGCATTGTAAAATTGCTGCATTCCTTTCATTTTCCGCCAATTCGATTGCAGTCTTGTAGACATCCCGGGTAGATTTTAATTTTGAAAGAAGAAGTGTTTTTTCATGATCTGGCAGAATTCTTTCCCTCATTCCTTCTGGAATTCCATTGCAGACTCCATTGAAGGATGGGTCAATTGAGCAAAGAGTTGTAAATACATCATTGAGAGTGGCAGTGCCTTGCTCGATTTTTTCAATAAGGTTGTTTACCCGCTCAAGCTTATTTCTTAAAGCAATTGCGCTCTCATTCAGGGAAATTTCAAATTTTCTTTTTTCAGCCCAACTACGAATTTGAGAATAAGTTGATGGCGGAGGCCTTTTTCTCCTTAACATGAGTAAAACCTAAGAATACTGTAATTATCTAAATGCAATTAAGGATTTAATCCCATGGATTGGAATGATTGATTTACTCTCTCTATTTCCCTTGATAGGGCAGCAATTTTTGGATTGGAACCAACGCGAGGATGAAAATCTTTTGCGAGCTCTCTGCCTGTCCTACCCAACTGGGATACTGCTTCTGCGAGTTGTGCATAGCTTGTTGACATGATTACTTCAGTAGTTTCAGATATGTGGCCAAGATTCCCCGAAGTGCTGGCAAGAACTTGCTGCAGATCCCCAGTCGCACCTTCAACCAACGCTTGCCCTATAGTAGGGACCATTTTTGCTGCGTGAAGGCCGCCCGTAGTCTTCAATGCTCCCAATATCATCTCGATTTGCTCTATTGCTTCTTCAACTTTGCTCAAAAGAAGTTTTTTTCCTGCAGAATCGTCGAGACTGCTAAAATCAACGCCTTCGAATTGGATATATTCTGCAAAAAGATTCATTATTTGTCCCATTGTCATGCCTTCTGCTGAAATGCTTTCCAATAATTCTCTCAATTGCTCAAGCCGCTGTTTTCCTTCAATAATACTGGAGGTTATTAAAGTTATGGCGTCGCGGCTGCCTTCGAGCATCTCACGAAGCATCTGCATTCTTCCTTCATGCGTCTTTGCTCTGGCTCTGACAATATTCCTCTGTAAACGCAATGCCAGCCAGGGCGACAACACTCTGATTATTCCAGCGGCCCTATTTAGCGTTCGGATAGCAACGGAAGCGTCAGGAACTTCGGAAAGTGAAAATGTAATCGGTCTTCCATTTCTCCCATTTCTTTCATCAACTTTCGCCAATTTTTCAACCATAATCATCCCTTTTTAATTTCAGGCGGTGAAAGCTTTTAAATCTTTCTTATTTTAATTAGAAGAATACTCATATTTAAAGCGCATTATTATCCGGGAAACTCGAATTTCCATTATGATAGTCATGAATCCCGCCCTTCCCAAAATACCCGCTCATGGAATTCCCCTACTTCAGGAGAGCGCGAAATACGTGCGCATTTCCAGAGGGAGTCCTTTCATCAACCCACTTCCTGTCCAGCGCATCCAGTTTCGCGTATGCTTTTTTCTGTTCAACTATGCTGCCAATCACGCGCTCATATGCCTTAGGATCTACTGCTGCAGCAAGCACCCTGAATCTCCATCCCATGTGGTATAAGGCCCATACAACGTCTTCCGAACGCCCGATTGCTGATGAAAGAGCGATGAAATCGTCTATCTGCATTTTTGCCGCATAGCAGGCGCATCTGATTCTGCCCCTTGTCTCCTTATTCTTCTTCAATCTTCCCTGAATCCTGTCTGCATTTCCAACTGCAAGCGCAAAGCCCCATCCGCTGTCCAAAGAGAACTTGAAGTGGCTTATTGCGGCAACAACGTGCCTGTCCACCCATCTCTTGTCTTCTTCTGAAAGCATGTAGTATTCGTCTCTTAAGAAGTGATATAACCCTCCATTTTGCATGAACCGCTCTCTGGAATACGCTGCTGAGGCTATGCTGAACTTGCCTCCTGCATTGCGCATCGCTTTTAGAACGTCTTCACCAGATTCAGTGAATCTGCCGTCATCAATCATGCAACCGCTGATTACCCCATCCGAGAAGGATGTCAATTCGCTCGTGAAATAACCGATCCATTTCTCAAGCATTCTTCTTACGAATGGGATTTGGATGAGCTCTTTGTTGATTATTGGAACAGGACACTTGGAGAAATAATCGAGAACAAAGTGGAGATGCCAGTCAGATGGTATCTCGCCAGTCAATCTCTCTACCGTCGATTGGAGCATCCTCATGCCCGGAAGGAGAACGAGCAAGGCGGCATATGAATAGGGATCGTCAAGATCAGTGCTTTCGAGTATTCTCTGCGCCCTTCCAAAATATATTCTCCTGAACTGCCACATTCCAGCTGCTTTTTTTGCCAAATCATATCTCGCCCTTCCTTTCTGGGAGCAGATTGCATCGAGCAGATAATCCGGGGAATCCGGAATGTCCTGCAAATTGAAAATGGGAAGCCATTCCTCCCTTGCCCTTTCGCTTCTCGGGGAGAGTATCGCGATGCAATTCATCAGGATCATGTCCTCATCAGAAGAGAGCATCAACTCTCCATCTGCGCTTCTCAAGAGTGCTGAATATTCATCCACTTTTGATTCAAAAAAACTTTCTGCCTTCTCAACAGGCGCGAGCTCTGCTATCAGAATCCAATAATCGCTCGCCCTTTCCCCTTCCCGCAATCCTGAGCCGTTTCCCCTTGAGATTATTTGATCTGAAACTTTCCCCGGGTAAATGGCCGCTAGGGTTTGGAGCTCTGAAAAGGTCAATTCACAAAAAAATCCATCTTCGAATTCCGGAGCAACACCAAAATGCTGGACCGCCCATATTCTGTCTGCTTTCGAAGAAAGGCTGCGCACGAGTCCTATTTTCGCTTCCTTGTTGAAAAATCCCAGAATACGATCCATCTCTTTTTGTGAAAGCATGCGTGCGGTTCTTATTGCTTCTGGACGGGAATAGGCGAGTTCGATGAAGAACCTTTTTCGGAAATCTCCTGAATTCAAAGCAGCTGCAAGTATTTGCGAATCATATTCTCCTACAAGAAGGTCGAGCTGTAAAAGCCCTTCAAGGGAAATGGGCAGTGCACTCACAAAACCGTCAATATTCCCTGAAGCGAGAAGAGCTGAAAGTCTTTTGCCAAAGGAGTCTTTCAGTTCTTCTCGGATTACTTTCAGCCTTTGAGCGCTTCTTGCCATTCCCTGCTGAAGTTCGTGCATTTCCCTTATTGAACCCACAACGTTTCTCACGAATGCTTTTTATGCAAATCAAGGCTTTTATAGGTTTTTCCAAAAAACAAGAAGAAAAAATGCTGCATAAGTATAAAAAACCGAACATGAAAATGTACTCATGATAGAAGCAAGCAACCTCTGGAAAACATTTGGAGACTTCACTGCCGTGCAGGAGATCTCTTTTGATGTGAAGGAAGGGGAGATTTTCGGGATTGCAGGACCGAATGGCGCGGGAAAGAGCACAATAGTAAAGATGCTCTGCACAATTCTTGAACCCACGCGGGGAACCGCCTCAATAAACGGATTTGACATTTTGAAGGATTCAAAGAAGATAAGGGAGATCATTGGCTATCTGCCTGAAGAGCCCCGCGTGTACGACTACATGAATGGAGTGGAGTATCTGGAATTGTTTGCGGACATGTATGGGACGAAGAATGACGTCCACAAGCTGCTCGAATTCGTGGGATTGAAAGAGCATGAGTTGAGGAAAGTGGGCGATTACTCAAAAGGAATGAAACAGAGGCTTTCCATCGCACGCGCGCTCGTGCATGAGCCTGAAATACTGATTCTTGACGAGCCAACAATGGGATTGGATCCTTCCAGCGCGAGGGAATTGAGGGAGAAGATTCTGGACATGAAAAAGAAAAAGAAAACAATTGTGCTGTGCACCCATTACATGGATGAGGCTGATTTTCTCTGCGACAAACTCGTGATTCTGGAGAAGGGGAAGATTGCAGCCTATGACAGGGTGGACGTTTTGAAGGAGAAGCATGCGAAAACAAGGAAAATAAGGATAAGCGTGATAGAGGAGATTCCCATTGAGCAGCTCGAAACCATTTTTCAGGGGGAGAGAAGGGGAAGGAAGATTGAGATTCCAGTGGATGGAAACGTTGAGAGCAGGACCGTTGAGATAATTGAGAAAGCGCTCCATAACAATCTCCATATATTATCCCTTGAAACCGTCTATCCATCTCTTGAAGAAGTGTTCGTGGAAGTGATTAAGGACAAATCGTTCGTATAAACTTTTTAGAGCATTGAAATTGGGGAATCTTGAACACATTTTTTCAGGTTTACCTGAAAAAAGCGCACCCTTTTTCTCTTTGAGAAAAAGTGGGAAAAGTTTATTCGGATTTTTCCAAACAAAAGCAAAAAAGAATTATATAACCTTATTCCAAATACTATTGGGTGATTAGCATGGCTTTAATGGATCAAACTAAATTGTTTCTATTGATCGTTCTTATTGCTTTTGCGCTTTCCCTGATGTCGGGCTGTTTGCAGAATGAAGAGCAGAATGGGGGGACGAATGAAACGAAGTTCACTGAAGCGCAGTCAAGGGAGATTGCAAATCAGTTTGTGCTTAAGTCTTCAACTTTTGAATATGACGGATATGATTTGAAGTTCATGAATTCAAGCGCGCTCTCATGCGCATCTTGCTGGCAATTCAATTTCCAGTTCTCTTCCAGGCATGCAGGCTACGGGAACAGGGAGGGGAAGATTGTCGCTGAAGTGATCACGCCGCACACTGCGCTCGTGAAAGTTGAGAATGGGAAAACAACTTATGCTGTGCTGGATGGCGGGAAATATGATATGCTTACTGAAGAGATCAACTTCACTTGGGAAGGAGGGATGATGCCCAACCCAGCTGCAGTTTATTGCATTTTCCAGGGAGGAAAGGGGATTATATACTCTCTTCCTGAAGGGGATGCGGGATACTGCAATTTCTCAGGAATGATTTGCGATGAATGGGAGTATTTCAGGAGCAATGGAACGAAATGCGTTCCCTTTGAAGAACAATCAAAGGGCAATGAGAGCAACTCATCAAGGCTTCCCAATCCGGCTTCAGTATATTGCGAAGAGCAGGGCGGAATTCTTATCATGCATACTGATGAGAGGGGAACAGGGGGATACTGCAATATTTCAGGAAAAATATGCGAAGAGTGGGAATATTTCAGGAGCAATGGCTCAACGTGCAATTCTTACATTAAGGGAAACGAGCTTGGGGGATTTTGCGGATGGTCGACGTATGCGGAATGCGCGAAAGACTCGGACTGCATTACAGGGGGATGCTCTGCGCAGGTTTGCCAGGGAGCAACCGAAGAGCCTGTTGTCACCACCTGCGAGTATACTGATTGCTTTGATTCGGAAGCGTATAATGTGAAGTGCGGATGCGTGGATAGTGAGTGCGTTTGGAAGAAATGAATGACTTTCAATTTATTCTTTTTAATGTTCATTCGCTTCTTTCCCTTATTATTTTCAGTAATTCCCGCGCATTCCCAATTTCCTTCAATTCCGCCTCATTAATCACCGGGATTCCAGCAACATCCTTCTCTCTGTACTTCTTCAAAATGAAAAGGGAAAAGGATTCGAAAAGGGGCGCAATCTGCCTGTAAACCACGCTTCTCTTTTTTATCGTGCGCGCATCCGCTTCCTTTCCCACCAGTATTTTCTCTTCTTTCTTTGCGAGAATCTCAAAGGGCGCAGCCTTCATCTCAACCGCGTCAAAACCCAGGGAGGAGAATTTCTTCTCCCTTCTTTTCTCAACGAGATCAGCTTCAATTGAGAACGGCTTTTTTATCTCCGCGCCGATCAATTTTTCAAGTATGTCGTAATTCTCCTGCGTTGCTGAAACTTTTCCGTGCTCGTACCTGTGGAGAGTGTCTTTGGAGATTCCGGATATTTTTGAGAGTTCATTCAGGGAAAGCTCGTTCTCCTCCCTCCACTTTTTCATTTTCCCCCCGTCTATATTGACTGTCTCTTTATTGAATTTCTTCACTTCTGGATAGCTCTCTTCGAGTATTCCCTTGAAGGTCTCGAAATTGATTGTCGGGATGCCGTATCTTTCGTACAAAATCCCCTCTTCAAGAACGTATGCCTTGCTTTTAATTCCAATCACAAATGAGGAGGAGCTGAGCAGAATGGAAAGGCAGGAGAGGTCGTATGCCTGCTCTTTGGTGAAGCCGTCTATGTTCTCAAGCACTTTCACGAGAATCAGGAGCTTGTCCCTTTTGGCCACTAAATCAAAGCAGCTCCTTATTCCAGAGAAAGCAACGAATTCGAATCCCCTAGAATCGAGCGCTTGCGTGATTTTTTTCAAAAGTTCTTCTCTCATATTTTAAAAAATAACAAAATAAGTTTAAAAACACACCTTCGCCAAATTATGCAAATTCAATCACGCGCTTTTTACACCAATGCAAAAAAATCCATGCGCAATTCATTAATGCGCGAACGCAGAACGCGCGAATGCGTTTTTTGGATGTGCATTTGCGGTTTCTCGAGGGCTAACGCAAATCAGCAAGAGGGGTTTAAATAGGTATTTTTCTGCAGTTGACGTAATGAGAAATAAATACAACATATGCGCACAGTCTAATTGGGTGGGAAGATGAGAAAAGTGAAATTCTATATGGACCAAAAAATCGTGGATGTCTTGGAAGAGAAGGGAATGCACGTCCCTAGGAAACCTACTATCCACTACAGGGTCAATGGAGTATTGCAGAAGAACATGGAAAATGGGAAGATTGACGGGAGCGCCACATTGCTCGCAAGGGATGAGAGGAATTTCGAGCATTCGAAAATCATGTCGTATACTGCAAAGGGGATGAGGGAAATAAGGATGGAGAAATTGGAGGAAATAATCGAGGACCCCGATGCAGCCAAGGCGCTCTACTCTGAAAGGCTGAAAGTGGATGTTGAATGGGACGATGATGAGAGAGGAAGGCTGTATTTCAGCTCTCCGGAAGTGAACAAGGTTTATGAAGTGGAACTTATAGGGGAAGAGCCCGTTGGATGCAGGGAAGTTGATGGAATAGATTACGGGCACTTCAACCTTGTGAAAGCAATGGTGGATTGAGAAACTGATATCCGCAAAGAGAATTGAAGGGTCTTCCCGCCCTTTTTCTATTTTTTTATATTTCTCCTTTTTCTATTTTTTCCAATATTCCCCGAATATTCTTTGCTGCTGCATCAATCAATAATTCTGAAACAACGAAGCATACGGTGCGCACCAAAAGAACGAGCCCCGGCCTGCTTGTATCAGCAACTCTTTCCATAGTTGTGCTCGAAAAGCCGCTTGCTGCCCCAGTATCCACTTTTGCATCGGAAATATCAACTCTTGGCCTTGAGATTAGTCCATCGAAACTTAGAGGTGCACGCATTCTTTCAGAAACAGCATCTTCAAAACTATGCCTATCTCTTCCGAATTCTTTAATGAATATGGATTTTGGCGGCTTAACGGGTTCAAAAATGATCACGAATGTGTCAAATCTTGGATTCGCGTATGCTGCCATTTGCTCAATCTGCTCCATCTGGATTGTCGCCCTTGCTTCAAGGAAATGATGATCATCCGAATCAGAATAATCCATAAGAGGAGTGTATCTATCTGGTGGACAGAAAAAGGGGACGTTTGAAACAAGGCGGTCATTGACTACAAGCGTGGCAACGTATTCCCCTTTATTGGGCATGGCGAGAACTGAAAAATTCGGGACATATAATTCCCTTTGCACTGGTGCTGGAAGAACTGATACCATTTCAGAGTAAAGGATTTCTGAACACTGCCCTGCAAGCCTAGTATCAATCAAGGTTTTTAGAGTTCTTATATTTCCTTGTTCTGGCTGTGCTTCTTTTCCGCCCGTTCTTGGAACCTTGTAAGCATCAAAAACTTCTGGATATTCAATAAAGGGAAGCAGGAATAGGGGAGCTATTTCAGTTGCATTTTTCAAAACTCCCACATCTTTCCTTGCCAAACCTTCTTCGACTGCGGGCAGAACATCCACTATTACTTCAATGACGTTTCCCGCGAACAAATGTGTTTCCAAACTGCTTACCGAACCCATGAAGCCCGTTGTTGTTCTATCCGTAATTCTTGGAGTTATAGGTACGCCTGAAGCCGGATCGCCAATTACTATTTTGGCTGCTTCTCTGACAATTGCCATATCCGCTTTGAAAGCTGCCCCAACATTCACAATACCTGAAATGGAATCACCAAGGTCATTTATGACGCTAAAGATTTATAAATATAATGCTAGAAAAGCTGCCTCTGCCGTCCATCGTAAACCCACTGCGCCCTTCTCCCCTGCTTCTCCTTTATTTTCGCAATGAGCCCTGACTGCACCATTCTCTCAAGATGCTTCCTTATCACGGAACTGCTCTTGTGCACCATTTCCCTTACGTCTTCTATTGCCATTTTCCTCTTCTTCAATTCAGGAAGAACGATTTCCGTAAAACTCCTGAACTCCCTGCTCGTGATCTTCCTGAAAAAAGTCCTGGATTCGCCGTTCTGCTTGTAGGAGAGATTCGAGATTTCCTTTCCATAATCCAAAAACAGATTGGCCTTGTTGTCGAGGAATACCTTGGAAAGGGCCTTTTTCCTTATGTCGAATTCCTTTTCATCCCCTGCAATTCCTCTCTTCAGGTTGTCCAATTCCTTGAAAAAACGGGTGGAATAAATCTCTTTTCCTATCGTGAAGACTATGTTCTTGTGGGAAAGATAGAGGGAGTCCCCTTCCTCTGCTTCTGAATCATCAATTTCCACTTTGCGCAGCTCCCCTTTGAGTTTTTTCAGCTCCCCCTCTGCGCCTGTCGGGAACAAATAGTAGTCTCCCTTTTTGCTTTTCTTATGGGAGAACCTGTCCATAAGCTCCTTCAGTTTTGCCTTTTTGCCAAAGAAAAGCAGGGCCTTCATGGGAGTATATAAGGAATCAACATTAAAAAATACTATCTTGCGTAAATAGATTCAGGGGGGATTATAATTTGAAGAATTCCATGCCATTCTCGCACGTTTTTCTCAGGACTTTTTCAAAATCCATGCCCTGGTATTTTGCGTATCTTTGCGCGGAAATTCTTATGTCTTCAGGGGTTTTTCCAATGAATGGGCAGTCGCTCTCGAGCATCGCCCTTTCAATTGGGATTTTCTTCAGCGTATCCTCGCCTGCTTTTGGAGAGATTGTAAAATGGAAATCCAATGCGCACGCTCTCATAATCTCTTTTGCGTTTCCTGAAAAGGAATGGAGCAGCACTTCCCTGCATTCGTGTTCTTCCAGGATGTCCAGAACCCTGCTTTCAGCCCTTCTTGAATGGATTATCAATGGCTTTGAGAATTTTCTTGCAATTCTTATCTGTTCAATGAAGAGCTTTTCCATGGACTCCTTCTGTTTTTCGGTTTCCCCCCATTTGTAATCAAGGCCTGTTTCGCCGATTGCATTTGCGAGCATTGCGTTTTCTTCAAGGAATTTGATGTCCCCGAGTACTTTTTCTTCCCCTTCTTTTATCACATTCTGCGGGGCAATTCCTATTGATTTTACGATATTTGGTTCGCAGTATTCAAGCGCTTTCTCGCTCGTTTCTTTTGAATAGCCGCACACTGCATAATAGAATCCTTTTTTTAATTCGTATCCGGGGATGTCGAATATATGGCAGTGGCAGTCGAAAAGAATGGAGCTTATTTTCTCCTTTTCCTCACAGAGTTCGCAGGTCTTCTGCATAATTGAGCACCTCTTCGTATTCCTCGCCCGTTATTGGTCTTTCCAAACCGCATTCTTTTGATTTGTATGCAGGCTGGAATTCGTCCATGATGTTTACGAGCGCTTTTGGAGTGTTCTTCCTTATCCAATCCAACACTGGTTTGGAGCAGCATTGAACGTGCCCTGGGAGCACGAGGTGGCGGATAAGGAGTTTTGATTTTGAATATGCCAGTTTGTGGTTCCTTGAGACTATTTCAAAATAGTTGAGAACGTTTGAATATTTTTTGGCGCATTTGCTGTTTCCGTATTTGAAGTCAGAGAGATACAGGTCCACGACTTCGTTGAGGATGCCCATCGCCTCTTCTGACATGTACATGTTGGAATTCCATATTATTGGAGTCTCTATTTTCCTTTTTTTCAA
>Ga0315294_10000368_pt1 | contig 49036 bp, 62 predicted proteins | sample YL17G13_40_MG_FD_203626 | JGI IMG/M metagenome (GOLD analysis project Ga0315294, IMG submission 203626) | Sediment microbial communities from Yellowstone Lake, YNP, Wyoming, USA - YL17G13_40 | ecosystem: Environmental > Aquatic > Freshwater > Lake > Sediment | place: USA: Wyoming | collected... | reverse complement strand
GATTCGGGTAGTCGAAGAGATAAATCTCTTCTTCACCTTTCATTGCGATTCGGGTAGTCGAAGAGATAAATCTCTTCTTCACCTTTCATTGCGATTCGGGTAGTCGAAGAGAGAAATCTCTTCTCCACCTGCGTTTTTACTTCATAAAAACTTGGTATATGAAAATTTTTACTAAAATCACAACTTTTTTAAAAGAAGTCAGGTTGGAAATGAAAAAAGTTAATTGGCCCTCTAGACAAGAAACTATCAGAAAGACTCTGGTTGTTATTGGAATTTCAGTAGCCATCGCCATTTTCTTGGGCGCCATCGATTTTATCCTTACAACCTTGTTAAATAAATTTGTATTATAAATCATGCCGAAACAACAACTACCTCAACAAAAGAATTGGTATGTCATTCACACTTACTCCGGTTATGAAGATGCGGTAGCTAAGGCCCTAAAACAGAGAGTAGAGTCTTTGGGGATGGAAGATAAAATTTTCAATGTTATTGTCCCGAAAGAAAAAAAGATTAAAATAAAAGATGGGAAAAGAAAAATGGTGGAAGAAAAAGTTTATCCTGGCTATGTTTTAGTGGAAATGATTGTTACCGATGATTCCTGGTACGTGGTGAGAAATACCCCGAATGTTACTGGTTTTGTTGGAGCTGGCACCACTCCGGTTCCTGTCTCAAAAGGGGAGATTGATAACCTGATGAAAAGAATGGGGGTGGAGGAACCCCAATATAAGATTGAAGCCAAAGTGGGGGATTTAGTAAAAATTACCGACGGTCCCTTTAAAGATTTTGATGGTAAAGTTTCTGAAATCGACGAAGAAAGAGGCAAGGTAAAGGTTTTAGTCAATATGTTTGGCCGAGACACCCCAGTAGAATTAGATTCACTTCAAATTAAGAAAATTTAAATATGGCAAAGAAAATTAAAGCAATAATCAAACTTCAAATTCCAGCCGGACAGGCTACTCCGGCCCCACCTGTGGGTCCGTCTTTGGCTCAGCACGGTTTAAACATCGGCGAATTTTGCCAGAAATTTAATGAACTAACCAAAAGTCAAATGGGCTGGACTCTTTCCGTAGAAATTACGGTTTATGAAAATAGGACCTATGATTTAAAGATAAAACAACCTCCTGCTTCCGAATTGTTGAAAAAAGCGGCGGGGATTGAAAAAGGTTCCGGCGAGCCCCAAAAAACCAAAGTTGGCAAAATTACCAAAGCCCAATTGAGAGAGATTGCCGAGAAAAAAAAGACTGATTTAAACACTGAGGATGTAGAAAAAGCAATGAAAATCATCGAAGGCACCGCCAAACAAATGGGCATCGAGATTGAAAAATGATATCATAAATAAGCGATGCTACTATGATACTTTCTGACCGCGATATAAAAAAATATCTCAAATTAGGGAAAATTAAGATAAAGCCCAAGCCAATTTTTAAAGAACAGCTAGGACCATGCTCCATGGATTTACATTTGGGCAATGTTTTTAAAACCTTCAAACCCGCCCCTTATCCTTACTTAGATATTAAAAGAAGTATTGATTTCGAGGAGTTTATGGAAGAAATAGTAATCAAAGATGGAGACCCATTTATTTTACAACCGAAATCTTTTGTTTTGACCACCACTAAAGAAGAATTTTCTATTGATGATGATCTAATGGCTCGGCTTGATGGAAGAAGTTCTCTGGGCAGATTAGGGATAGTGGTTCATTTGACCGCCGCCAGATTCGATCCCGGCTGGCAAGGAAAGGCAGTAATGGAACTAGGGAATATGGGAATAATGCCGGTTGTTTTATATGCAGGGGTAACCAGAATTTGTGCTTTGACCTTTGAAACTCTTTCCAGCCCGGCTGAAATCCCTTATTTAAAACAAAAAGATCACAAATACGCTAAACCAAAATCTCCTCAGGCAAGCAAAATAAACAAGGAGATTAAATAAATAACTCAAAAGAAAAACCGCTGCAAGAAGGCAGCGGTTTTTCTTTAATAGAAGGAATTTAAAATCCCCCTACAACAGTGATTTCTCCTTTAATCGGAGGATGGGGATCGTACCCTTCAAGAGTAAAATCTTCAAAGACGAAGTCGTCAATATTTTTCACGGCCGGATTTATTTTCATTTTAGGAAACGGCCTTGGCTCTCTCTTAATTTGTTCTTGCACTTGCTCATAATGATTACTGTAAATATGGGCATCGCCCAAGACATGGACGAATTCTCCGGGCTGGTATCCTGTTACCTGAGCCATCATCATAGTTAATAAGGAGTAGCTTGCAATGTTGAAAGGCACGCCCAAAAACATATCGCAACTTCTTTGATAGAGGAGACAGGAAAGCTTCCCTTCATTTACCGTGAAGTGAAAAAGAACGTGGCAAGGGGCGATGACCATTGATTTGCCGGGCAAGGCCATTTCATAAATAAATTCAGGATTCCAGGCTGAAACTAGATAGTGTTTTCTATCGGGATGGGATTTTAATTTTTGGATTACCCATGATAACTGGTCAATTTCTCTGTCGTCCGATGTTTGCCAGCGCCTCCATTGTCTTCCGTATACCGGCCCCAGTTCCCCCCACTTTTTGGCGAATTCAGAGTCGTCTTTTATTTTCTGGATTAATTCATCTTGGGTCATCTTGGGAATTTCGCTTTTTTCTATAGCTTTAACATAGAATTTGTAAGCCCATTCGTCCCATATATGAACCCCATTGTCTACTAAGTATTTAATGTTTGAACTCCCGCTTATAAACCACAAAAGCTCATGCAAGATGCCCTTCCAAAAAACTTTCTTGGTGGTTAAGAGAGGGAAGCCCTGCCCAAGATCAAAGCGTATAAGGCGGCCCAACACCGACTTTAATCCAATTCCCGTGTTAAATTCGTGCTTAATAACGCCATTTTCCAAAATATCTTTTAGGGCGTTGAGATATTGATATTCCGGATGTTGAGAGTTCGAATTCATTATGATAATATATCATATAACATGGACAACAACAATCCGTCAAAAATTTCTGCTTTTATTATCGCTGCCTTAACTGCAGACGGTTTCATCGCCAAAAATCCAAACCACACTCCTCTTGAATGGACGAGCAAAGAGGACAAACAATTCCTCACCAAAAAAACAAAAGAGGCCGGAGTTGTAATTATGGGCGAAAATACCTATAAAACCATTGGTAGACCATTAAAAGACCGATTGAACATCGTTTATTCAAAGAATGGACAAGGGCACGAAGGAGTGGAGGTTACCCGGCAAGAGCCCCAAGAACTACTAAAAGACCTTGAAAAAAGGGGCTATAAAAAAGCGGCAATTTGCGGCGGTTCTACAATCTACACTATGTTTATGGAGGCTGGCGTGGTTGATAAGTTATACCTTACGGTAAGCTCAATTGTATTTGGCGATGGAATGCGCCTTTTTAACAAAGAAATCAATAAAAAACTTCAATTAGTTTCAGTAGAAAGAATCGGCGAACAGACGGTCTTATTAGAATATAATGTAATTAATTAAAATTATGATAATCGGCGTTAAAAAACTGCACGAGTTGGTAAAAAATAAAAAATTAGTTGAAAATTTATCTGAAAGAGAATTAAAAAATCCGGAAGGGGCGGGTTTTGATATTAGAATAGGGGAGTTATATGAGGTGAAAGGAAAAGGATTTTTAGGGGTAGAAGAAAGAGAAACGCCAAAAATTAAACTTATAGCAAAAGTCGATAATAAAAAATCAAAGACTACAACCTTCCCACCACCCACGGTTTTCCTTCGGCCGAGAACTTATTATTTAATGAAAACAATTGAAAAGTTAAACCTCCCAGAAAATCTTTTAGCCTTATTTACGCCTCGTTCAACTCTTTATCGTTCAGGTGTTTATATTTTTGGCGGTCAAACCGCTCCGGGATATAAAGGCGAATTAACAACTGGAATTTTTAATTTTCGAAACGAGAAATTTGAATTAGAAATGGGAGCAAGAGTAATGCATATTATGTTTTTTGAAGTCAAAGGGAAATCAAATCTCTATCGCGGCCAATGGCAAGGCGGTCGCGTAACAACAAAGAAAAAAGAAAAACAAGTGTAAATATGGAAGTGGAGAAATTATTTCAGCAAAAATGGGTATCAAATCTAATGGCATAAAATAATATGACGAAAAGAAAAATAGTTCCTAAGTTCATAGTTTTTGAATGAATAAAATCAAAACTATGAGTGGTGCAAAAAATTATTGGCCATCATAATAATAAAAGAATCATGGACTATCAATCAATTATTGGTTTAGAAATTCATATAGAACTTGATACGAAAAGTAAGATGTTTTGTTCTTGTAAAAATGACCCCAATGAGCGCCACCCAAACATTAACATTTGCCCGATTTGTACTGCCCAGCCGGGAAGTCTCCCGGTAATTAATAAAGAAGCGGTGAGAAAAACAATTAAAACTGGACTGGCTCTAAATTGTCAAATTCCCGAATATTCCCAATTCGATAGAAAAAATTATTTTTATCCTGACTTGCCTAAAAATTATCAGATTTCTCAATTGTATCAGCCTCTCTGTAAGGAGGGACATTTGGAAATTGAGGGGAAAAAAATCAGGATTCGAGAAGTTCATTTAGAAGAAGATACCGGCAGATTAGTTCATCCCGAAGGTGCGGACTATTCTTTAGTTGATTTTAATCGGGCCGGAATTCCTTTAATGGAATTAGTAACTGAGCCGGATATTACTTCTGCTAAAGAAGCAAGGGAATTTGCCGAGGAATTGCATTTGATTATACACTATCTCGATGTTTCTGATGCTGATATGGAAAAGGGAGAAATGCGGGTAGAGGTTAATGTTTCATTATCTCCTAAAGGAAAACTTGCCCCGTACCGAACCGAAGGTTCTGGTGCGGGGTTAGGGACAAAAGTTGAGATAAAAAATCTTAATTCTTTTCGGTCAGTGGAGCGGGCAATTGAATATGAAATAAAAAGACAAACGGAAACATTAGACAAAAAAGGAAAAATTACCCAAGAAACGCGAGGCTGGGATGATATAAAAGGAATAACTGTAAGCCAAAGGGAAAAAGAAGAAGCCCATGATTATCGCTATTTCCCTGAGCCAGATTTACCCCCGCTACATCATTTAAAAGAATTTATTAGAGAAATCAAAGCTGAAATTCCCGAACTTCCTCAGCAAAGAAGAGAAAGATTTAAAAGAGAGTATGAATTAGACGAAAAAAGCATTGAGATTTTTGTTTATAATAAAGCATTGGGAGAGTATTTCGAGAAAGTGGTTTCAGAATTTGAACCCAATCTTCCTCGGGAAAAACTTTTTAAATTAATAAAGTTAGCTACAAATTATTTAATTACTGACTTACGAGGGTTATTAAAAGGAGCTTCTGTGACCGAGCTTCCGAAGGAAGCGAAGGTGAAGATGAAAACGAAGTTTTCATCGCCTGCTGGTGATGATTTTTTAATTACTCCAGAAAATTTCGCTGAATTTATCACTCTAATCCACGACGGAAGAATCTCAAGTAAAATTGCTAAGCAAGTTTTGTCTGAAATGTTCTCTACTGGCGCCGACCCCTCTCATATTATTGAAGAAAGGGGCTTAATCCAAATTACCGATGAAGCTGAAATTGAAAAAGCTATAAAAGAAGTCGTTTCCAAAAATCCCAAAGCAGTTGAAGATTATAAAAAAGGCAAAGCCAATGCCTTTCAATTTCTAATAGGCCAAGTAATGGAAATCACTAAAGGAAAAGCTAATCCTCAAATCGTTAGAGATATCTTAAGCAAGGTATTGACAGAAATAAAATAGCATATTATAATAAGTTAAAATAAAACAGCACCTTTACAGTTTGCAATAAGGAAGGTGCGAAAGGAGAAGAAATGGATCGAGCAACAGAGAAAGAACTTGCCGATCTCAAGGCGATGAGAGAGGCAAGCAGAATTCAAAGTCCGCAGATTATTAAGCCGGAGGAAAAAAAGAAAAAAAGAAAGGAGGCGAGAAAAAATGAGGATTAGTGGAAAAATACCCTTAAAGGAAGTACCGTTACTTCATAAAAGGGGGATTGTCTTGCCGGGGGTAAATAGCAAACTATGTCCTCGCTTCGAGAAGGAAACAAAACCCTCGAAAGAAGAGGAAGATGGGAGGATTTTGTTAGTATTACCACTGGGACACAGGATTCCGCTTTTTCCAGCTACACGTGCCAGGCTTTTATCTCAAGCGAGATGAAAGCAAAGGGGAGAAGACCGCTTTGCCAAGGGGATGCCCAAGGGAAGAGATAAGGTTTTCTCTTCTTACTTGTTTTTCAAAAACTTTTTAACTAATTTTTCTGCTTCTTTTTGATTTTTTACCCAATGGATTCTCTTATCCCGTTTAAACCAGGTCATCTGGCGTTTAGCGAAATGCCAGGTATTTTTTTTGATTTTTTTAATAGTTTCGGCTGAAGAAATTTTTTTGTTTAGATAATCAATTATCTCTCGGTAGCCAATAGCATCAAAAGCGGGCAAATTTTTATCATAGATTTTAATTAGATTTTTAACTTCTTTTACTAAGCCAGTTTTCATCATTTTATTTACTCTTTTTTCTATTTTTTCTTTAAGTTTATCTTCAGCAAGACTTAAGCCAATTTCTAAAACATCAAACAGAGATTTCCCCTTTTTTCTTTGTTGAGAAAAAGGTTTTTTAGTTTTTATAGCTACTTCCAGGGCCCGAATAATCCGGCGGGGATTTTGAGAATCAACAATATAGGCTGCTTCCGGGTCAATTTTAATAAGTTCATCATAAAGACTTTTTATCCCCCGAGTTTTAATTTTTAATTCTAAACTCTTTCTCAATTTCCAATCTGGTTTTACTCTGGGAATTTCTAAATTTTCAATCACTGCTTTTAGATAAAGTCCGGTTCCCCCGACTAAAAATGGACTTTCCCCTTTTTTAATAATTTTATTAATTGCTTTGATTGCCTCTTTTTTATATTGCCAAACTGTATAAATTTGGTTTGGATTTTTAATATCGATAAGATAATGCAAAATCTCTTTTCTTTCTTTTTTAGTGATTTTTCCGGTTCCAATATCCATACCTTTATAAACCTGACGGGAGTCCGCTGAGATAATTTCGCCGTTAAACTTCTTAGCCAGTTTCACCGCCAACTCCGATTTCCCGGAAGCCGTCGGCCCCAAAATAACAATTAATTTTTTGTTTGCTATTGACATTTTTTTAAATTTCTTACATTATTAATTAACTTAAACAAAGGAGGGGAAAATGAAAGTACTAGAGTTCTTTAGAAAACCGAAGGGAAAAAAGAAGGGGGAAGCAGTATCCCTGGATGGGCTACGCGGTAAGAATAAGAAACTGCACGAGAAGTTGATTTCTGGTAACTTGCTGTCGCCCGGTCGGCCATCTAAAATGATTTTGCTCGAGGAAGCGCTTCAAGATGCGAGGAGTTGTAAAGAAGGAGGGCAGCAAGCAAAAGCTTGTTGGGTAATCGCTGCCCGGCGAGCCCTCTTTAGTGGCCAGCGGGAAAAATTGGAAGAGTGCCTCGAAAAATATGAGACACTTACAGGCAAAAGGTTACTAGAGAGCGAGGAGGTTGATAGGGCCATTCAGTTAGTGCAGGAATATTATCCCTGAATATTACGTTCAATGAAGAACGAAAGAGCAGGCCTTAATCTTAAGGATTTGGGCCTGCTATTATTTTTTTTTCCAGGATAGTCTTAAGACGGCAATATTTTTTTAAAATTTTTTCTCTTTGCTTTTTTACTTCTAAAAGAACATCATCTTTTAATTGGAAAGCGGCTGTGCCCGGTCTGGGGGAGTATTTGGCGATGTAAGCCAGATTGAATTTTATTTCTTTGAATAATTTTGCGGTATTTTCAAATTGCGATTTTGTTTCGCCGGGAAAACCAACAATCACATCGGTTGTTAGATTGATATCGGGAATTTTTTCCCTGATTTTTTTTACTAAATTTTTATATTGTTCTATCGTATAAGTTCTGTTCATCCTTTTTAAAATTTCGTTATCTCCGGATTGAACGGGCAAATTTATGTATTTGGCAACTTTTTTAGACTTAGCCATCGTCTCAATTAATTCATCCGTAAAATCAGCTGGATGAGGGCTCATAAATCTGATTTGGAAATTACCGGGAATATCATTCACCATATTTAAAAGTTTTGCAAAATTAATTTTTTGGTCGGTGGGGGAATTATAATCATTTACATTCTGGCCCAGAAGCCAAATTTCCCTGAATCCTTTTTTAACTACATTTTTTACCTCTTCCAAAATTTCATTATGGTCGCGGCAAATCAGGGAACCTCGGGTAAACGGGACAACGCAATAACTACAAAAATTATTACAACCATTAGAAATCGGGACAAAAGCCACTGATTTATCTTGGTATTTTGTCGAAGAGGTAAATCTCTTCTTCACTTTCGCCCCGCTATCGCGGGGCTCGGTAGGCTGATGTTTCAACAAATCTTTAAACCTTAAAATCTGGTCAAACCCTTTAGCAAACTTTGGCCTATCTTTTTTAAGAATACAGCCGGTTAAAATAGTTTTAAAATTTTCCTTTTCGGCTTTTAACTTTTTAAACTTCGGAATTAATCCGTAGACTCTATCTACTGCCGATTGCCTTACTGAGCACATATTAACCACAATCAAATCCGCTCCATTTACATTTGAAACCGGTTTATAACCTCTTTTTTCTAAAACAGCTGCAATTCTCTCACTATCTGACTTATTCATTTGACATCCGTATGTAATAATAAAGTAATTCATTTTATTCATCCCTGCCCCGTAGTGAACCCGCAGGTTCTACTACCGGGGTGACATCCGAAGGTAATAATATGATGTTTCATAACGTTCCTATTTTACAATAGAAAAACGGCCTTTTCAAGGCCGTTTTTCTTCAAACTTTAAATCTTTAGATTTAGGACTTTTTATTTTCTATTTCTATTTTTATTTTATCTATAAATTTATTCAATTTCATTATTCTTCAAGGCGAATTTAAAATTCGTCGAAGATGCGAAATGAAGCGATTAATCTTCATTGAGCCCAAGTCTTTATTTTTCGAGCGCACTCTGACTGATTTCGCTTTTATTTCTTTATCGCCCACAACTAATAAATAGGGGATTCTTTGAATTTCTCCATCTCTTATTTTCTTTGAAACCGTCTCATTTTCGTCCTTCAATTCACAACGCGCCCCGGCGGCGTTGAGTTCTTGGGTTGCCTCTTTGGCGTATTTTTCGTGGCGGGAGCTGACCGGAATTATCCAGATTTGAACTGGAGATAACCAAAGAGGCAAAGCGCCGGCATAATGCTCAAGCAAAACTCCAATAAATCTTTCAATTGAGCCCAAAAGCGCTCTGTGGATCATATAGGGTTTATTTTTCGTACCAGACTTTGCGATATAAGTCATTTCAAACCTCTCTGGTAAATTAAAATCAAACTGTATTGTTGTACATTGCCATTCCCGGCCCAAGGAATCTTTAATTTTAATATCTATTTTTGGTCCGTAAAAAACTCCTCCACCAGGATCAATTTGGTATTTCAATTTCAGTTTTTTCAATACATATCTAAGAGAATTTTCTGCCTTTTGCCAATCTTTCAGGTCTCCCGTATATTTTTCAGGTCGAGTAGAAAGATAAATATTATAATCTTTAAAACCAAAAGTTTTCAGTATTTTTAAGCCATATTTTACAAGTTTTGTGATTTCCTGAACGATTTGACCGGGTTCGCAAATAATGTGAGCATCATCTTGGGTAAAACCACGAACCCTTGTTAAGCCATGAAGAACGCCAGATCTTTCATAGCGATAAACCGTCCCGAGCTCTGCCAGATACATTGGCAAATCTCGATAGCTTCTAATTTTATAATTATAAAATTTAACATGGAAAGGACAATTCATTGGTTTCAGTAAATATTGCTCCTCGTCTATCTGAATGGGGGAATATAAGTTTTCTTTATAGAAATTCCAATGTCCAGATCTTTTCCATAAATTCAGGTTGCCAATATGGGGAGTCCAAAGCCATTGATATCCTTGTTTTGTTAACTCAGTATATAAATAATCTTCAATCATCTTCCGTAAAATAAATCCTTTTGGTAACCAAATTGGTAGACCTTGTCCTACTTCTTCGTCAAATAAAAACAATTCTAATTTTTGGCCCAAAAGTCGATGGTCTCTTTTCTCAGCTTCAACTTCTTTTTGGAGATGAGATTTTAATTCTTTTTCAGTTCCAAAAGCTATGCCATAAATTCTGGTTAGCATTGGATTTTTTTCTGAACCTTTCCAATAAGCGCCAGCAATTTTTGTTAAGCGAAATCCCTCGGGATTTATTTCTTTTGTTGATTTCAGATGGGGACCTTTGCATAAATCAATAAATTTTCCTGACCAATAAACCCCAACTTTCGGAGTCCCGATCTCCGAAAGTAGTTCAAGTTTGTAGGGTTGATTTTCGAATATTTTTTTAGCTTCTGTTTTTGAAAGAGTTTTCTTTTTAAAAACAACATTTTCCTTAATAATATCTCTCATTTTTTTCTCAATTTTCGGTAAATCATCAGGGGACAATCCCTCCTTCGTTAAAGCTTCGGAGGGTAAGACAAAATCGTAATAAAATCCATTTTCAATTGCTGGCCCAATCCCAAAGCAGGTTCCAGGATATAATTCCTGAACCGCAGCGGCTAAAATATGAGATAGGGAATGACGAATGGTTTCAATTACCCGAGCGTTAGCGAAGGGTGAAGAAGAAGATTTATCTTCTTCGACTTTCATACTTTTTTTCATATTTTTTTAATTACCTCTTCGATATCTTCGCAAATTACTTTTGGGACACCATCTCGGTCGTCAATTCTTCCTGAGACCAAAACGATTTTATTTTCTCGAAAGGCGGCTGGATTTCTCTCAATTACTCCCGGGAAAACAACAACCTCAATTTTACTAGTTAAATCTTCTAAACTCAAAAAAAGCATTGGTTTTCCAGTTCTGGTAATGATCTTTTTGATTTTAGATATTATTCCCCCGATTCTAACTTGGCGATTAATTAAGGCGGAATTTATTTTCGAAATAGCCAAAGCCTTCTTTTCTAAAGATTTTTGAAACTCCTCTAAGGGATGACTGCTGACGTAAAGGCCTAATAATTCTTTTTCCCAACTTAATTTCTCAGCTTGAGAAGCCGGAGCAGTGGGGGTTAATTTTATCCCAGACCTAAAAACGGGCTGGCTAAGAGATAGGCCGTCAAAAAGACCTCTTTGGCCATTGGATTTCATCCTTTGAGTCTCTCTTGACCATTCTAATAAATTTTCCAGATTAAACAAAAGCTGATTTCTTTCTGAAAGTTTATCAAAAGCCCCGGCCTTGATTAAACTTTCTAAGGATTTTTTATTTAAATCTTTTGAACTTACTCGATTAACAAAGTCGGCAATTGAAGGATAAGGACCAGAGCCCTTTCTCTCTTTAACGATAACCTCAACAACGTTAGAGCCGACATTTTTTATCGCCGACAACCCAAAACGAATCATCTGCGGCGGCACTACTGTAAAGTTCTCTAGACTCTCATTTATATCCGGTGATAAAACTTTAATCCCCATTTTTTTACATTCTTCGATTAGAAAACCAATTCTTTCGACATCAGCTTTCTCTGAAGTTAAGAGAGAAGCCATAAATTCGACCGGGAAGCGGGATTTTAAATAGGCAGTTTGATAAGCGATGGTTGCATAACAGGTAGCATGGCTTTTATTAAAGGAATAGCTGGCAAAGGGTTCTATCCAGTGCCAAATTTGCTGAGCAATATTTTCTCTTATACCATTACTTTTTGCTCCTTCAATAAACTTTTCTTTCTGAGCCATCAGCAATTTCTTTATTTTCTTTCCGATGGCTTTTCTCAAAACATCAGCTTCAGAGAGGGTAAATCCGGCTAACTCCTGGACAATTTTCATAATTTGTTCTTGATAAACCGGGATAGAATAGGTGCTTTCTAAAATTGGCTTTAGTTTTGGATGTAAATATTCAACCTTCTTTTTCTTGTGTTTCCCATCGATATATTCAGGGATGAGAGCCATGGGACCTGGTCGATAAAGGGCTACCATGGCTATAATGTCTTCAAATTCGGTCGGCTTTAATTGTTTGAGATAGTGTCGCATCATTTCTGATTCTAATTGAAACACGCCAACCGTTTCTCCTTTTTGCAAAAGTCGAAAGGTATCTTTATCATCCAAGGGAATATCATCAATACTAATTTTTTTGCCTTGGACTTTATAAATTCGAGATATAGTGTCTTCAATAATGGTTAAGTTTTTTAAACCAAGGAAATCCATTTTTAAAAGGCCGAGGTCTTCAATAGAATGCATTTCGTATTGAGTGACAATGGTTTTTTCATCTTGGGTGGGATGTTGCAAGGGGACGATGTTGTCTAAGGGTTCTTTTGAAATCACCACCCCGCAGGCATGGGTTGAGGCATGGCGAGCCACTCCTTCTAATTTTTTGGCAAAATCAATCAGTTTGCGGGCTTTTTCATCATCTAGATAAAGTTGGCGGAATTCAGAAACTTGAGCCAAGGTTTGGTCGAGAGTTGAACCAAAGGGAATCATTTTAGCGAGCTGGTCGCAGAAACCATAACTATAGCTCATGGCTCTTCCGACATCCCTAACTACTGCTCTGGCAGCCATTGTTCCGAAGGTAATGATTTGAGCCACCTTATCTCTTCCATATTTTTGAGCAACGTAATCAATAACTTCACCTCTCCTTCGGTCAGTAAAGTCTAAATCAATATCCGGGAGAGAGATGCGTTCTGAAGTCAAAAATCTCTCAAATAAAAGATTATATTTTAATGGATCAACGGTGGTGATGTTAAGTAAATAAGACACTAAAGACCCGGCGACTGAACCTCGGCCAGGCCCTACCACAATCCGATTTTCTTTAGCCCAATTGACAAAATCCTGAACAATTAAAAAATAAGAAGCGAAACCGGTTTGACGGATGGTTGCCAGTTCATAATTTAATCTATCGAGAATTTCCTTTTGGGTCTTCTCTCCGTATCTCTTCTTAATTCCCTGATAACAAAGCTCTTCTAAGTATTCGTCAGGGGATTTTCCAGAGGGAACCTCAAATTCAGGAAGTTTAATTTTCCCCAACTCGAATTGAAAATTACAACTATCTGCAATTTTTTGAGTGTTTTCTATTGCTTCAGGCAGGTCTCCGAAATCTTTTGTCATTTGCTCCGGACTCCGAAGGGAGAAATCATCTTCTTTTAAAGTTAATCTTTCGGGGTCGTTAGGGTCAGCTCCGCTATTAATTAACATTAAAACGTCTTGAGCTTCAGCATCTTCAGGTTTCAGATAATGGACATCGTTGGTAGCCACCAAAGGAATGCCAAATTTTTTTGAAATAGTAATAATGCTACGATTGACAGTTTTTTGGTCTCGGGAATTGGGGTGGTGTTGGATTTCTAAATAAAAATTATCTTTGCCAAAAATCTCTTGATAACGGATGGCTGTTCTTTCTGCCTCTTCCATTTTTTTTGCCAAAATCATGTGGGGAATTTTCCCAGACAGGCAAGCAGAGAGAGCGATGAGACCTTCCGAGTGCTTAGCTAACAATTCCTCATCCACTCTTGGTTTATAATAAAAGCCCTCCAGGTGGGCTTTAGTTAAAAGTTTTACTAAGTTTTTGTATCCCTGCTCATTTTTTATTAGTAAAACCAGGTGATATCTCTCATCGTCAATATTGGGTCTTTCTTGGCTCATTCTTTCAAAGGCAAGATAGATTTCCGCGCCGATAATGGATTTTATTCCTCTTTCTTTAGCTTTTTTATAGAACTCAATTGCTCCATAAAGGGCCCCGTGGTCGGTTAAGGCACAGGCATCCATTCCCAGTTTTTTGACATAATCTAAAAGCTCATCAATTTTAGGCAGGCCATCAAGCAGACTGTAATGACTATGAACATGTAAATGTGTGAATTTCATATTATAGAGAAGAGTGAACGCCTGCCCAGTACCAAGCTTTGCTTTGGTGCGGGGTGAAGATGAGTAAATTTCGGCATATAATCAAAAATTAAAAACCCTAATTAATGGATTAAATCATTTTACTTTTTTCTAAAAACTAAGTCAAATATGATATAATGGGTCAATGAAATATCCAAGTTTAAGAGAGGAAAAAAAATTATGGGAAAAAGGATTTAAAAGAGTGGCTTGTTTAGATGAAGCAGGCCGCGGTCCGCTTTCCGGCCCCGTCGTCGCTGCCGCCGTTTTAATCCTAAATACCAAATACAAAATACTAGATACAAAGGTTCAGGATTCTAAGAAACTTTCTCCGAAAAAGCGTGAAAAGATTTACAAAGCTCTAATTAAAGATCCTAATTTGGGGTGGGGGATAGGTATTGTTTCAGAAAAGGTGATTGATAAAATCAACATCAAAAATGCTGCCGAGTTAGCGATGGAAAAAGCCCTTAAAAAGTTAAGATGTAAGCCTGACTTTTTAATAATTGACGGCAACCACATCAAAAACCGAAAACTCAAATCTATAAACTACAAACTCATTGTTAAGGGAGATGAAAAAGTTTTTTCCTGTGCAGCGGCTTCAATAATTGCCAAAGTTAGCCGAGACCGAATAATGCTGCGTTATCATAAAAAATATCCCCGATACCGATTTGATTTACACAAGGGATACCCAACAAAATTACATTTTAAAATGTTAAAAAAATATGGCCCCTGCATAATCCACAGGAAATCTTTCAAGCCATTGCAGAGATTTAATTGATATGCTATTATAATTTTTGATATTCTTAATGTCGGTAATACCACAATGGGTGGAGTACCAAAACAACATCATACCAGATCAAGCGTAAATCAGAGAAGGATGCATATTTTTATTAAACCTTCGCATTTGGCGGTTTGTCCAAAATGCGGGAAACCAGTTCTATCCCACACTGCTTGTTTTAACTGTGGATATTATAAAGGGGTTGAAATAATTGATGTTTTGAAAAAATTGACTAAAAAAGAGAGAAAGAAAAGAGAAAAAGAAATGGCCGCCAAGGGAACAGAGGAAAAAGAAAAAGCAAAAGCAAAACCTTTAACTCTGGAGGAATTATCCAAGAGGTAATTTCCAATTGAAAATTTAGCTATGTCATCAAGGCATTTATCAAGAAGTATCGCTATGCAATCTCTTTATGAGTGGGATTTTTCCGGAAAGCGAGTAGATTTAACTAAGATTGTTGAAAAAAACATTAAGGAATTTGGGCCGGGTTTGGAAGACGAGAGTTTTATCTGGCAATTAGCTACCGGGGTAGTTGAGCATCTCCCTGAAATTGATAAAATTATTGCGACATCCGCTCCTGAATGGCCAATTGACCAGATTACCATTATTGATAGAAATGTTTTGAGGATTGGTCTTTATGAATTATTATTTGGCGACAAGGAAGCGGTTCCGCCAAAAGTAGCCATAAATGAAGCCATTGAATTGGCAAAAAGCTTTGGCGGGGAAAGTTCGGGAAAATTTATCAACGGAGTATTGGGGACAGTCTTTAAAGAAATAGGCGAAACAAAATGATCAATGAATTAAAAATTCATCTCACCTCTCATAAATCTTTAGATTTATTTCGATGAAAGATTTTTTACCATTAGAAAAAAAATTAGATCTTAAATTTAAAAATAAAGACCTTTTAATTCAGGCCTTTTGCCATAGGTCCTACTTAAACGAAAACCCCGATTTTTATTTAGACCAAAACGAAAGATTAGAGTTTTTGGGCGATGCCATTTTAGAATTAATCGTGACCGAGTATCTCTATCAGAAATATCCCAAAAAATCAGAGGGAGAATTAACCAATTGGCGGGCAGCTCTGGTCAACGCCAAACAACTTGGAGCCCTTGCTAAAAATTTAGGCCTCGATGATTTTTTGTTATTATCTCGGGGCGAAGCCAAGGAGCTTGGCAAAGCCCGCCAATATATTTTGGCCAACACTTTTGAAGCCTTAATCGGAGCAACATATCTTGACTCGGGGTACGAGGCTTGCCAAAGTCTTATCGAAAAAAATTTGATTAAAAAACTGCCAGAAATTATCAAAAAAGGTCTTTTCAGAGATGCTAAATCTAGCTTTCAGGAAGGGGCCCAAGAAAGAGCGGGAATTACTCCTGATTATAAGGTTTTGGAAGAATGGGGCCCAGACCATGCCAGACACTTTATTGTCGGTATTTTTTTAGAAGAAGAGTTGGTGGCTAAAGGCGAGGGCTCTTCAAAACAGGAAGCCGAGGAAGCAGCAGCCAAAAACGCCCTTGAAGTAAAAAATTGGTAATACCACTATGTTAGTTATAAGATTATTCAGAACAGGTAAAAAAAATCAGCCTTCTTTCAAAATTGTTGTCACTGATAAAAGAGAATCTTCAACAACTGGCCGTTCTGTAGAAGAGGTTGGTTTTTGGAATCCTTTAACCAAAGAAAAAGTTTTGAGGCAAGAGCGGATTAAATATTGGCTTTCAGTTGGAGCTAAGCCTTCTCCAACAGTTTTTAATTTGTTAGTTTCAGAAAAAATTGTTGAAGGAAAGAAAATTGATGTTCATAAGAAAGCGAAGGAAAAGGAACCCGCCGTCGCTGACTCGGCCTCCGTAGCCACTTCGGCGAAGGAGGCAGCTCCGCCGGGCAAGGAAGAAAAACCACCTGCAGAAGAGAAAAAAGAAGAGCCAGCAAAAGAAGAAAAACCAGTTCCAGAAAAGGTAGCAAAGGAAGCTCCAAAAGAAGAAACTTCCAAAACTGAATAAACTCTCTCCCTCAGTCCTTTAACTAACTGATTGATTTCGTAAATCAATCAATTGATAGCCCCACGCCAAATCCGGCGTGGGGTCTTGACAAATTTAGAGTATATGCTATACTATAGGTGTTAAGATGGGCGAAGAAGATAAATCTTCTTCTTCCCCTTCACTTCCATAAATGGAAGTTCAGGGAGAGAGTCAGCGAAAGCTGTAATTTTAATAATCTGATGCCACAGGCGGCTCTCTCCGGAGAGTCGCCTGTTGGTTTAAAGGAAAGAACTTTAAAAAACAAATATGGATAGTGAGGAGAAGAGTGGAGATTAAAAGTAATCTTTATTCTTCTCCTCACTAAAATCTTTCAGTATTACATTACTGGGAGAGCCGAGAATTCTCGGCGAGGAGAAATATTAAAAAAGAAAGGAGGTTCGCCAATGTGGAAAATGACGATTTTCAAGACTAGTGGCACTGAGGCGCCCGTTGAAGAACAGATAATACTATTCCTCAACGTGGAAAACCTTTCTCCGGAGAAGGTGAAGATTTTGGCTCACTTTTCTCCGGGAGGAGAAAGGATGTGGAAGGCCGTCGTATACTATTACGAGGTGCTGAAGGCAAAAGACCCCTAGGCCGATCAGGGGCGACAAGGGGGGGGAGCAAGTGAAATTTCTTTTGCACATCACAAGCTCCCTCCTTCCTACCATTCAGCTCATAAAAATTTGTGGGCTGAAAGATGGGAAATTAGTTCTTTTAAAAACCTTCATAGCGGCGAAGTGGTTACAATTAAGTAGATATCTTTATATCAATTAGACGTATTCGTGCTAACGCAGTAAATTGTAGCCAGCTCGCCGGTATGAAGACTCCTTTCCTGGCAACGGGATTGGCGCAATAAAAAATAAAAAAAGCGCCAAAGGAGGAAAGCATGAAGATAGTAACGGCATTACGGCAGGGCGGCGAAGGTGCCGTCCTCGCGGACGAAAATCACGGTGTCGTCCGCCTCTGGACCCTCAGTTTTCCCTTCCGCGACGGAAGGATAATGAGGGCCATTAGGAGGTTCTTCCCGTACCTTGAAGTACAGGGAGAAATCCTTCGCCTCGGTGGGTTCCACTCATTAGCGGAAGCCCACGGAGTGATCGCCGAGGCGAAGATGACATCTTCGTCTCAGGCGGTACAAGGGCTCTTTCGGCACGATGTGCCGGAGAGCCTGGCGACTATTAAGCATTATGCTTAGTAGTTGCGAGGGGAGCTTGGAGAAAACTTCATTGTTTCAACTTCATCCTCCCTTCCCAATTTCAGCTCATTTCAAGGGAAACGGGCTGAAAAATGGGAACGAAAAAACAGGAGGTACATTCCAAATGGCAGAGATTTTGCGAAAAGACGTGCTGACGGTCGGAGGACTACAATCTCAATTCATTGGGGTCCAGTTGGGAGAATTCATTCTTCGACCAGATAGTCACTCTGGGATAAGGTTAGAGGAGTTAAGGATAACGCGACGGAAAACCGTACTTGTAGTTCAAGGAGGATCGGCTCCGTTGCGGGTATGGACTCAGGAAGGATTCAGTTATGTTTCCTTCCAAAGCCGGTTATCTCCTGAGGATAAAGTTATTCTCAGGAAACTGGCTTCTGATCTATCCGGCTGGATATGGCCGGACATCGGAGAGGTTCTTCGGCAAAGAGTCGAAAAACTGGGAGAAGATAATGTTCTCCGGGCCCTCCGAAGCTTATGTAGGGGAGTAGAAGAGACAATGAAAAGAATCAATCTTTATAATCGGATTCCTTTCATTGGTCGTCGTCTTGTCTCATCAATTGAATAGATTACTGTCTTCGTTTTGTACGGCTTTGCCGTACGGGGCGGAAGCGGGGTACGCCACTCTTTCGGTGAAGTAATTCACCGAAACGCCACAAAGTGGCAAGAACGAAAAAGGGGTTCAAGTGTTACTTCGAACTCAAGGAAAGCTAAGCTTTCCTCCCCTTTTCAGCTCATAAAATCATTTGTGGGCTGAAAGATGGGAGATATAGTTCTTTGAGAAAAAATAAATATGGAAGATCTTCATAGCGGCGAAGTGGTTACAATTAAGTAGATATCTTTATATCAATTAGACGTATTCGTGCTAACGCAGTAAATTGTAGCCATCTCACCGCTAATGAAAAAAAAGAGGTGTAAAATGGCGGTAAAAATCCATCAAATGGTAAGGATTACAAAAAGGTGCCCATTTTTTGGGAACGAGGTCAGAAGCGTTCTCGCGAAGTGAGATAATTCTCTCTCCTTCGTTCTTCTTACAAGAAGAGCGATCTACTTTGCGGGAACACTTCTGGTCTTGACAAATCCCGGAAATAAATTAAAATTTGACATAGTAGCTACTTAATTACCGAACCTCTGAATTACTGAAAGAGAAGTAGGTTTGAAAGGTCGGGCTACTAGTAAAGATTAAATATCGGTTAATTCTGAAAGAATTATGCCAAAAACACAAGTTGATCAGGAATTCCTTGAGTATTTGATTAAGGCCTTGGTTGATCACCCAGAAGATGTCAAAATCGACCGCAAGGTTGATGAAATGGGAGTCTTACTTTCTCTGAAAGTACATCCCGAAGACATGGGTCAGATTATCGGCAAGGAAGGCGCAACTGCCAGATCCATAAGATCGCTGGTTCGCATTGTCGGTCTAAAAAATCACGCTCGAGTGAATTTAAAGATCGAGGAACCAGAGGGCGCTGCTGCTCGACCTACTCGAGGAAGGACAGCTCCGGTTGGAGGAGAGGAGCTGGAAGAACTGAAATTGTAAATCCTTAAGGATTTACTACTAGCGAAGACGGTGTTATCATACGAGATAGCGCCGTTTTCGTTTATCATGATAACCTTTGATATTATCACTATTTTCCCAGAGATATTCGATTCTTATTTAAAAGAGAGTTTAATTGCCCGAGCTCAAAAAAAGCGGTTAGTTAAAATTAATATTCATAATTTGAGAAAATGGACTACCGACCGTCATCAAACAGTTGATGATAGACCATTTGGCGGGGGATTGGGGATGGTGTTAAAGCTCGAACCCATTTATCGAGCGGTTCGAACTTTAAAGTTAAAAGTTAAAAGTTCAAAGTTAAAAGTTATTCTTTTTACGCCCCGCGGCAAAAAGTTTAATCAGAAAATGGCCTATCAGTTATCGAAGTTAAATCAAATTATAATGATTTGTGGGAGATACGAAGGAGTGGACGAGAGAGTGGCAAAACATATTGCTGGTCTTGAGTTATCAATTGGCGATTATGATTTAATGGGAGGGGAATTGCCGGCTCAGGTTTTGATAGAAACAGTGGCAAGGTTAATTCCCGGAGTCCTTGGAAAGCCGGAATTATTGAAAGAAAGAATTACCAAAGACAGGGGATTTATTGAGTATCCACAATATACGAGACCTGAAGTTTTTTCACCTAAGAGAAGAACAAAATGGAAGGTGCCCAAAGTGCTATTATCCGGCCACCATGCGAAAATTTCAGAATGGCGAAGGAAACAGGCAAAAAGTATTGGCAATTAAGGAATTTTTTGATAAAATAATAAATCAAAAGGGTAGGTACTCAAGCGGTCAACGAGGTGAGTCTGTAAAACTCATGCCTTCGGGCTACGGGGGTTCGAATCCCTCCCTACCCACACCTTCGCCGAAGTAGTTCAGTGGTAGAACGCTTTCTTGGTAAGAAAGAGGTCGTGGGTTCAATTCCCACCTTCGGCTTGAAAATAAAAAATATGGCAGTAAAAAGAAAACCATTTATTAAACTTCAGTGCGTGGTTTGTAAAAGAATAAACTACTTTACTCACAAATCAAAAAAAGTTGCTGAGAAGAAGTTAGAATTGAAAAAATACTGCAAGTGGTGCCGAAAGCATACCGTGCATAAGGAGGCGAAAAGATAAACCTCTTATCGAGTCCCGCGTCCGGGACGAAGATGAAGAAGAGAACTAAGTTCTCTTCGACTATTCACCTTCGCTATCGCTTGGTAAACGAAAAAGTAACATGGAAATTAAAATTGTTAAAGGTTCGATAAATAAAAAAGAACTTATTGACGTGGCAAAAGGGCAATTTGGCGATTTGGTAAAGGCGGTTGTTGACGTTGGGCAGGGGATAATGGCCGTGGGCGGCGAAATGCACGCTGATGAAGAAGTAATGTTGATGGAGCAGGAGAGTTCAAAGCGAGAACATACATGGGGCATTAATCTCTATCCGGGAAAGAGCGGAGAAGAATTGATAGAGTTCGATTCTATAATCAATATTAAGCCTTCCTATGGTAATCGTTCGCGAGATGTGGAAAATCCCAAGACTCGGGAACAGATTAAGATTATTGTAAATAAATTAATTGTGGAATGAAAGGCGAAGAGATAAATCTCTTATCGAGTCCCGCGTCCGGGACGAAGATGAAGAAGAGAACTAAGTTCTCTTCGACTATTCACCTTCACTATCGTTTGGTAAATGATGGAAATAATTCATAAAAAATTAGCCGAAGGAAGGTGGTTCCATCTTTCGCTTTGTGAACAACTTGGAAATATTGGCAGCGAAATTAATCGGGCGCTTCGCTGGAAAGATAAAGACCAAAATAATTTTGAGAGAGCGATATCTCGAGCCCTTGAGCTTTTTGACCTAACATTAAAAGACCCGCGCTGGAAGAAACGTTTAAGGGAAATCGCTCGCGCCAGGGAATTATTTTGCGATGCCATTACGGGCGGAAAAGAATACAAAAGTTCGCTCAAAGACCTTGACCGTTATTTCTTTTATTACGCTTTTTGCGCAAGACGTAATATGTGATTAAGGATAATTGAAGAAATTCTGCAAGTGGTGCCGAAAACACACGCTGCACAAAGAAGCTAAAAAGTAAAACTGGGGGCATATTTCAACGGTAGAATAATGGTCTCCAAAACCATTGATCCCTGTTCGAATCAGGGTGTCCCCGCAATGAGATTTTTTAAGATTTTAAAAGAAAAAATTATTCTTTTTGTCTTTAGAATTTTTTCGCGTCTGGAAACTTATTTTGGCTTGCCTTTCGGTTATTTAACGGGACATCTTGGCGCCGGAGAAGAGGTTGGCAAAATCGGTCGCGTTCCTTCAATAATTTTTAATCTTGGAAACTGGCAACTGCACTTGCATCATTGGTTGATTAGTTTAGCGATTTTAATTTTTGTTTTTTCTTTTTTGGCTAAAAAATACAAAATACCGAATATTTTATTATTTTTTGGCTCAGGTTTTTTAATTGGTTTAATTTTCAATGGAATTTTTTGTTACGATGACTGGCATAAAATTTTAATCAGATAAAAATCTAAGGAAAAACGCCCCGCTGAAAGCGGGGCGTTTTTTGATTTTCTCTGATCTATCTTTTTACTCTTTCTTCAGGTAAGCCGGTAGAGGTAGGCCCATTTTTCCTAAATTACTCAGGATTGACCCTACCAAAGCCAAAATGATTAAAACGTAAGCTACCTGGACTATCATTACTAAAGATGGCAAAGCTCCAGCCACCATTTCCAAAACGGCAAAACCTAAAACATATCCCAAAACTCCTTTTTTCATAAAACCTGCCACCTTACCCAAACGAAAATCTTTTTTCAATAGGGCAGCAATAACTCCCAACAAAACATCAATTGCCACTAAGATTAATATCCATTTAATTTGGGGAGTAGCGAATAAAACAGCAATATTTTGCATTTTTTAAATCAAATTTATTTTCTAACTTCCGACCTTTATGGACGTTATTCAATTCTAAACTTATTCTCTGGAAATAGAAAGGGAGTTTTCCACAGGGGTTTACAAAAGGAACAAAATGGGCTATTCTAATAATGATGCAAAAAAAGGTAATTTTGCTAATCGTCATTGTCTTTTTCTTAGCTGTCGGTATTTATTTTGGTGTTTCCAAAAAAGAAGCACCTGCTTTTAGTTTGGCTCAGGTTACCCGCGGAAATGTTTCCCAGGAAGTTTCCGAAACAGGTCAGGTTAAAAAAGGGGAAGAAATAAATCTCGGTTCCAAGACCGCTGCCCGAATTGAAAAAATTTACGTTAAGGTTGGGGAGGAAGTTAAAATGGGGGATGTTTTGGCAAAATTGGATACTGCCCAACTTCAAATTCAGCTCCGAGAATCAAGCGCAGCCTTAGACTTAGCTAAAGCGCAATTCAATAAATTATTAGCCGGAGCCAGCCAGGAAGAAATCCAAGTCGCCCAGACGGCAGTGGATAACGCTAAAACTTCTTTAGAATCGGCTCGGCAGAATTTGAAAGACGTCAATGCCTCAGCCGCGGAGAATTTAAATGCGGCTTATGAAGATGCCCTTAATATTTTAGATTATGCTTATTTAATGGCTGATAATTCTTTTAAGGAGTCAGATGTATTCCATAGAGCATATTTCAGCGGGAATGACCAAGAAGGCATCAGGGTTAGAGATAACAAAACTAAAATAGAAGAAGCGCTATTAAAAATAAAAACTTCTTTAGACACCGCTAAAGCTGATTCTTCACAAAAAAATATTGACCTCGCCCTTTCTGAAACGAAAAATTCTTTAGACGAAATTTTGGATTCCCTGAGATTTATAAGAGAGGTTTGCGAAAGTCAAATTTATAGCAACATTGTTTCCTCAATCGATAAAACCTCTTTGGATACCCAAAAATCTTATATCAATACCGCTTTAACCAGTGTTACTAATTCCCAACAAACCATCTCTCTGGCCAAATTAACCAATGAATCCAATATTAATACGGCAAAATCAGAAGTTTCCAAAGCCGAAGGAGTTTTAAAAGCTGCCCAAGATGAACTTTCTCGAGTCACTGCTTCTCCTCGCAAAGAAGATGTCGATTTATATCAAGCCAAAGTCAAACAGGCCGAAGCCCAGGTTCAGCTTTTAGAAAAGCAAATTGAAGAAGCAACTCTTCGCAGTCCGGTTTTAGGTCAGGTAACCCAAATAAAAAAGAGGGTGGGGGAAATGGCTCAGCCGACGTTGCAGGACGTTGTCATTACTCTTTTACCCCTCGCCCCCTTTGGAATAGAAGCAGATATTTACGAAGAAGATGTCGTTAAAATGGCAATTGGTAATCCGGTGGATATCTCCCTGGTCGCTTTTCCAAATCAAATTTTAAAAGGCAAGGTGGTAGCTATCGATCCGGCCGAAAAATTGATTGAGGGAGTAGTTTATTACAAAGCAACTATTGATTTTGAAGAAATCCCCGAGGGAATCAAACCCGGCATGACAGCTGATGTAGTTATTAAAACTGCCTCAAAAGAAAATGTTTTAACTGTTCCCCTGTCTTCAATTCAGAATAAAGAAGGCAAGACAATCGTTGAAGTTTTAAAAGGAGAGAAATTCGAAGAGAGAGAAATAGAGATTGGTTTAAAGGGGAGCAACGATATTGTGGAGGTTATCTCTGGTTTAGAAGAGGGAGAAAAAGTAACCATAAGATAGCGCAAGATAATGCCAGAGCCAATTATTAAATTAGAAAACGTCTGGAAGATTTATCAGTTGGGAAAAGTGGAAGTTCCCGCTTTAAAAGGAGTCAGCCTGGATATTAATCCGGGCAGTTTTGTTACTATTATGGGAACTTCCGGCTCGGGAAAATCAACCCTCTTGAATTTAATAGGAGTTTTAGATGTTCCGACAAAAGGAAAAATATTTTTAAAGGGAAAAGATATTTCTAAACTATCTGAAGACGACATTTCCAAACTAAGAGGGAAAACAATTGGTTTTGTTTTTCAGGAGTTCAACTTGCTTCCTAATCTTACTGCCATTGAAAATGTAATGTTGCCGATGATTTTCCAAGGAATGGAGCCTGAGGAAAGAAAAAAAAGAGCAGAAGAACTTCTAATCTCGGTGGGTTTGGAAGAAAGAATATCTCATCAGCCAGCCGAACTTTCCGGTGGTGAATGTCAAAGGGTGGCAATTGCCAGAGCTTTTGCCAACGACCCGGAATTGGTTATTGCTGACGAGCCGACAGGAAATCTTGACTCTTCAACCGGCAGCAAAATTATGGAAATTCTTACCGATTTTCACAAGAAACAAGGAAAAACCATTGTCATTGTCACTCATGACCCCCAAATATCCTCGTACAGCAAAGAAATAGTCAACATTAAAGATGGTCAGATAATAGTCAACCATAATATAGCCGCAGAAATTTTATGGAAAAATCAGAATATTTCAAAATAGCTTTTAGAAATTTAAAGACAAGGTCTTTGAGGAGTTGGCTGACGATTTTAGGAATAGTCATCGGCGTTTTTCTTATTGTTAGTCTCCTTTCTTTAAGCGAAGGTTTGAAAGCTACAATTACCAAACAGTTGAAAGCCATGGGTGGGGAAATGATTATGATTATGCCCGGCGATGAATCAAATATGATAATGAGTTTTATTGGTGGCGGCAAAATTGAAAAAGAAGACATGGAAGCTGTCAAAAGAACTGAAGGTGTTGATAAGGTTTTGCCGATGTCTTACAGCGGAGTGGTGATGAGGTATAAAGAAGAAGGTAAAACAGTTCTTTTAACCGGCCAGCCCTGGAACGAAGCCATAGACATTTTGCAAAAATTTCAAGGTTGGAGTTTGTCTTCTGGTAGATGGCCTATTTCTGGAAAAAACGAGGTGATAATAGGCCAACAAACGGCCAGCAAAACTTTTGAAGAAAAAGTTAAAGTCAACACTGACATTACGATAAAAGGAAGAAAATTTGAGGTGGTGGGGATTTTGAATTCTCTGGGCAGCAAGATGGATGACAGCGCGGTTTATATAGATATGTCCATTTATCAAAACTTAACCGGTGAAAAAAAAGGCTCAGCTCAAATGGCTGTGGTAAAAATTGAAGAAGGGGCCTCAGTAAATAAAGTTGCAGAAAATATTAAAGAAAACTTGAAAGAAACAGAGAAGAGAAGGGCCGGAGGTGCCGCTTCTAATTTTTCAGTGATTACTTCTGAAAAAATGAGCGGAATTGCCGGAGGTATTTTAGGCGTTATTCAATTCGTGATAGTTATTTTTGCCAGCATTGCCATTGTTGTCGGCGGAATCGGAATTACGAACACCATGTTCACTTCTGTCAGGGAGAGAACGAGGGAAATAGGAATTATGAAAGCACTCGGAGCGAAAAACAATACAGTTTTGTTAATATTTTTAATAGAAGCCGGGATAATCGGTTTTGGCGGAGGAATCGGAGGAACGGCACTCGGAGTTTTATTTGCTAAAATCATCGAGAAGTACGGTCAGCTTCATCCTATATTTTATTTTTCCGCTTCAGTTACGCCGGGTTTAATTATTTTTGGATTGTTTTTCTCCTTTTTAGTCGGCGGTCTGGCGGGATTTTTCCCGGCCAGAAGAGCTGCTAAACTTAAACCGGTCGAGGCTCTCCGAAGATATGAATAAAGAAATTATAAAATATCCTAATCCAATTTTGAGAAAAAAATGCCAGGAAGTGAAAGAAGTAATCGAGGAAGTAAGAAATCTCGGTCGGGATATGATAGAGAGTATGACTGAGAACCAAGGGATTGGTCTGGCTGCTCCTCAGGTTGGAGAATTAAAAAGAATAATCGCAGTTCATCTTGTAAAAGAAAGGTCTCCTGAGGAGAAATCTAAAGAATTACCCCATGTTTTTATCAATCCTAAAATAATAAAAAAGAGTAAAGAAACTGTAATAGACGAGGAAGGATGTTTAAGTTTTCCGGGATTATTTTTAAAAATAAAAAGAGCAAAAGGAGTTGAAGTCGAAGCTCTAAATGAAAAAGGAGAAAAAATTCATCTTAAAGTTGAAGGCCTCCCGGCTCGAATCCTTCAACACGAAATCGACCATTTAGATGGGGTTTTATTTATTGACAAAATCGGCTTCTGGCAAAAATTGAAAATTCGAAAAAAACTAAGACAACGCGCCCCGGCGGCGTAATAATTTAATGACACTAATTGAGAATTTAATTCAAGAAGGATGGCTGAAAACGCCGAGGATAATTGAGGTCTTTCGGAAAATTAAAAGGGTGGATTTTTTACCAGAAGACCTTAAGGATTTAGCTGAGCTTAATGAAGCCCTGCCAATAAGTTATGGTCAAACAATTTCTCAGCCTTTGGTAGTGGCTTTTATGTTAGAGCAACTTCAACCCCAAAGAGGAGAAAAAATCTTAGATATCGGCTCTGGTTCTGGTTGGACAGCAGCCCTCTTGGCAGAAATAGTCGGAGAAAAGGGGAGAGTGATCGCCGTTGATATAGTTCCAGAATTGGTAGAGTTTGGAAAAAATAATGTCGAAAAATATAATTTTATTGAGAAAAAGATTGTTGAATTTATTTGTGCTGATGGCTCAAAAGGATACCAAAAAGAAGCGCCTTTTGATAAAATTTTAGTTTCAGCAACCGCTGAAAGATTATCTCCAGCCTGGAAGGAACAATTAAAAATCGGCGGAAGAATCGTTACTCCGATTGGCTCTTCGATTTGGTTATTTGTAAAAAAATCAGAAGGCGATGAAGCTGTTGCTTCATCTTCACCTTCGCTTTTGCGTAGCAAAAGCTCGGTATTTCAAGAGATTGAATACCCCGGCTTCGCCTTTGTCCCCCTAGTAACCAAATAATTAATCTATTGACTTCCGAAGTCGATAGATTTTTAAAAGATGAAGTTCCGGTTAGTTTTTCTCTCTCCAGTTTTAATATTCTTTTTGGTTAGCATTTTTATTTGTCAAGGAATTTATTTACCGAAAGATTCTAGCTCGGTTGAAAAGAAGTTGTTTTCAGTTGAAAAAGGAGAAAGCCTCTTTAAGATAGCTGATAATTTGGAAAAAGAAGATTTAATTAAAAACAAATCTTTCTTTGATTTTTACATATTTATAAAAGGGACCCAAAGAAAGCTCCAGGCGGGGGAGTATTATTTAAGCCCATCGGAGAACGTTCCCACAATTGCTAAAAAAATAATTTCTGGAGAGGTGGCAAAAATAGTAGTAACTATTCCAGAAGGATGGACTCAAAAACAAATTGAAGAACGGCTGGGGCTAAAACTACCTGGCGAGAATTTAGAAGGATTTTTATTCCCAGACACTTATCAATTCCCGGCAAAAATTAGTGGCGAAGAAGTGGTGAAAAAAATGCGTGAGAATTTCGATAAAAAATTAACTCCAGAATTAAAAGAGGAGATTAAAAGGCAAGGAAAAACCATTTTTGAAATAGTGACTATGGCTTCCTTAATTGAAAAAGAAGTAAAGACAAAAGAAGATAAAGAAGTAGTTTCGGGAATTTTATGGAAGAGATTAAAAAACAATATCCCTTTGCAAGTTGATGCAACTATATCCTACATCACCGGCAAAAAAACAACCGAAATTTCAGTTGAAGAAACAAAAATTGATTCTCCATACAGCACCTACAAATATAAAGGTCTTCCCCTGGGTCCGATTTGCAATCCCGGGATTGAAAGTATTTTGGCCGCAATGTATCCTAAAGAAAGCCCGTACTGGTATTACTTATCCACGCCCGATGGAAAAACAATTTTCAGCAAAACCTTAGATGAGCACAATTTGGCCAAAGCCAAATATTTAAAATAAAACTGTTTAAACTGGAAGATTGAACATGAAAAAGAATTTGATTTTCATTGGAATAGTTGTTATAGTGCTAATGGCTAGCATTTTGATTTATCTAAATTTAATCGCAAAAAAGGAGAAACCTCCTCTCCAAGAAAAAATAACTATGCCGAAAACTTTAGAAGATAAAAAAATTGCAATAATCGTCGCCTTTAAGGATTTCCGGGACGAAGAATATTTTGTGCCGAAAGAGATTTTGGAAGGAGCTGGGGCAGAAGTAAAGACTGCCTCAAATTCCGAATCCGCCAAGTCGGCGGACGAAGGGGGAGAAGAAGATTTATCCTCTTCGACCAAAATGGGTCGAGCTTTGGGAGCTGATGGGGGAGAAGTCGAGGTTGACCTTTTGGTCTCTGATTTAAACCCGGCTTATTTTGACGCCGTAGTTTTTATTGGTGGCCCGGGCTGCTTGGCAAATCTTGATAATGAAAATTCTTATAAGGTAGCGAAAGAAACAGTCTCTAAGGGTAAAGTAATAGCGGCAATTTGTGTTTCCCCAATTATTTTAGCCAAGGCCGGCGTTTTAGAAGACAAAAAAGCAACTGTCTGGAGCTCGGCTTTGGATAGGGGTCCGGTGGCAATCTTGAAAGAAAATGGAGCAATCTATCAAGATAAAACTGTAGTAACCGATGGGAAAATCATCACCGGCAACGGTCCGGAAGCCAGCAAGGAATTTGGCGAAGCAATTTTGAAGGTCTTGACAGGGGAATAAGAATTTACTAATCTTGACTTAGCTGTAGACAATAGGCATTAAATAAGACCTATCGAGGCGAAATAATGCTTTTTTGTTGTCTGCGGCAAAACGCAGATTTTTTAATTACCAAGCTTTTGTTTTACAAAAGCGCAGGTGAAGATGAAGGCAAACCCGAAGGGGGAAACTTCATCGCCTACTAATATGCCCTTAACAAAGGCCCAAAAACAAAAAATTCTTGATGAACTAAAAGAAAAAATTGCTAAACAGAAAGTAATGATTTTTGCTGATTTTACTGGTTTGAAGGTAAAAGACCTTTCAAATTTAAGAAAAAAAATAAAAGCGGCTGATGGCGAAATAAAGGTGGCCAAGAAGACTTTGCTGGGATTGGCAGTAAAGAGCGCCGGATTAGAATTTGAGACAAAAAAATTAAAAGGTGAAATTGCTTCAGTCTTTGGCTATAAAGACGAGATTTCTCTAGCTAAAATAATTTATCAGTTCGCCTCGGCGAATCCGAATTTGAAAATTTTAGGCGGATTTCTTGAAAATCAATTTAGAACAACTGAAGAAATTGTTACTCTGGCTCAACTTCCAACAAAAGAAGAACTCATATCCCGATTGGCTAGGAGTGTTGCAGCGCCAATTTCTAATTTTATCAATGTTTTACAAGGAAACATTAAAGGTCTGATCTACATTTTAGCTAGAGCTAAAATGTAAAATTTCTAATTTCTAATTACTAATTTCTAAAAATTATGGTAGAAGAAAAAGAAATTAAAAAAGACAAAGGGGAAAAAGTTGAGGTTCCGGAAAAATTTAAGAAACTGGTGGAAGAGATTGAAAAAATGAGTGTTTTAGATTTGGCTGAGCTAGTGAAAGTTTTGGAAAAGAAGTTTGGAGTTTCGGCTACAGCTCCAGTAGTTGTTGCTGCTCCTGTCTCAGCGGCAGGCGTTGCTCCAGAAGTTGAAGAAAAAACCGCTTTCAATATTGTATTGACCGCGGTGGGCGACAAAAAGATTGAGGTGATCAAAGTGGTCAGAGATATTACTCAGAAGGGATTAAAAGAAGCCAAAGATTTAGTTGATGCTGCTGCTGTTGGTCCCCAGGTAGTTAAAGAGAATGCCAAAAAAGAAGAGGCAGAGGATTTGAAAAAGAAATTTGAGGCAGCCGGCGCCAAGGTTGAGCTGAAATAGTTAATAATCAGCGGTTTGGATTTCGTAGACTTTAAGGCCGTTTAAAAGATAAATTGTTTTTCCATCTTTGGATACCCGAGCCGCAGCGAGGGGTGAAGAAGAGGATTTATCCTCTTCGACTACGGCAAAATCCAAAAGATTATCGAATTTTTTGCTTTGGAATTGCTTAATAACCTGGCCGGTTTTATTCAGAATGATTATTCGCGATTGGGCTGGTTCCAATAGATAAAGATAGGGAAGAATGGGTGATGCAAAAATTTTTGAGAAATTTTTCGGGTAAGGGAAAATGTCTAACTTTAGAGTTTCCTGAAGCCTGCCGGCGTAATATTTACCAATTGAATTGTCTTTATTCAAAATCCAAAGGGATCCATCTACAGCCATTGATTCAGCTTCAGTGGCTTTTTTGATTTCAGGGCTCAGCCATAATTGGGGAGAGCCCCATTCAAAATTTTCAAGATGAGGATATCTTATTATCTCCCCGCGTTTTTTGTCTAAAAAATAAAGATTTGATTTGAAAGAGGAAAAATCCTCTTCGCCTTTAAAATCGGCATAGGGTTCTTCTAAAGAAACCTGGCTGAAATTACCATCTTTAAAAATAAAAACTTGGTTTGGTTTTGAATAAAACGCAATAGCATCGTCTAAGTTGGCGGCCAGATTAAATTTTTTTTCAATTTGAATCAATTCCCCTCCGCCGGGGTACTCAGCTTCGCTGGGTCCGCTTATTTTAAACAAATTCTGGGAGTAAGGACTGAAAAAATAAAGGTTATTATCGGTAAGTACCAATTTGTTTGGAATAAATTCTCGTGGCTTAAATTCAAAAAGCAATTTTGGTTCCGGGATTTCTACCAATTTATTTATTTCGTAAAGATTTTTTGAAATTTCATTTTCCAAAGAGGAAATTTGCTTGCCTAAGTTTTTTGGCAAGCTAGACCCTATTTTGGTCAAAAAATAAATGTCTTCCCAGCATTCTTTTAATAATGAATTAGCATCTTTGAGAGTTTCTGGCTTTACCTCTTTTAAAATTAGAAAACTTTCTGCTAAATTTACTTTCTCCTGGATTTGATTCAAAGTAGATTGATATTCTCTCAATTCCGCCGCCCTTTCCTTCTGGAAAATAAGAGACCCCAAAACCAAGAAAAAAATAAGAGCTAAAATTGAAATTAGATTTTTGCTTAATTTTGGAATTGCTAATTTAGGTAATTTCACTGAAACCAATTTTCCCAACCTCGGCTTCTTGATTAATTTTTTGAGGTAATTGAGAATTGGGGTAAACCCCGCACATAAATTTTTTATGTGCGGGGTAAAAACTTCTTTTAGAGAAAACTCCTTGGGGTAAGATTGAGGAGAAATAATTTCCTTTTTCCCCACCCAGCCTTTGGCTGGGTACCTGGTTTCCTTGCTCAAAAAAATTAACAAACAAACCCCAGAAACTTTTGATAATTCGTCGCCTTTAGTTTTTAAAATCTCTTTTAATTTTCTTTCATCAAAGGTTGTCAATTTGGCAATTTCGGTTAATAAATTTTGATTTTGAAAGATTTCCAAAACATCTTTAGTTAAAACCAAAATTATGTCATTTTCAGCCAATTTTCCCGAGACAATGTTTCCAAATATTTTTAAAGGCCAGGGGGTGATGTCTTGGAATCTTAATTTTCGGTCGATATCAATAACTCCTCCTCCCCTCAATAAAAAGATTTTCAAGTCTCCGACTTTAGTAAAGTTTAATTCCCCCCCACCATTTTTTTGGTGGGGGGCTAGAGAAATAGCAGCAAAGCTTAAGTTCCCCAGCCAGCTGACATCTCCGCCCTTAGCAACCTTTTCTAAAAATTCATTTGCCGTTTTTAAACTTTCTTTGAGTTGCTTTTCAGATGAATGAAGAGCTGACCGGTAATAATTTTCCTTGATTACTTTGGCTAAATTATTCAAAAGTTTAAAATTCTGAGGCAAGGCATTTTTTAGAAGGCCTGCCATATAGAGACTTCCCACCCTTCTTTCATAAATATTTTCTGGCTCATAGCAAAAACTATCAAAAATCAAGTCGGGCTTCAGCTTTGGATTAAAATGAAACTCAAATACCTGCATTAATTTTATTCTATCAAACTTTACTGAATTGATAAAATTTGCTAATTTAATAATAGTCGGGCACTTGGCGCAGCGGTTAGCGCGCTGCACTCACATTGCAGAGGTCGCTGGTTCAAATCCAGCAGTGCCCACCATAATTGATAATAGTCGAACCTTTTTTGAAAGAAAATTAAAAAACTTATGAAAATAACCAAAAGAATCATTGAGGATAGAGGAACAGAGAGGCTAAAGAGAGGTTTTGCCAAAATGCAAAAAGGTGGGGTGATAATGGATGTTGTTAATGCTGAACAGGCAAAAATAGCTGAAAGAGCCGGGGCAGTGGCGGTTATGGCTTTGGAAGCTGTTCCATCTGACATCAGAGCAAAGGGTGGGGTAGCCAGAATGGCTAACCCCAAAAAAATCCAGGAAATAATGGAGGTGGTAACAATTCCGGCTATGGCTAAATGTCGAATTGGCCATTTTGCTGAAGCCCAAATCCTCGAGGCTTTAGGTGTGGATATGGTTGACGAAAGTGAGGTTTTGACCCCGGCTGATGAAGAAGAACACATTGAGAAAAGAAAATTTATTGTGCCCTTTGTTTGTGGAGCAAGGAATCTGGGCGAAGCCCTAAGAAGAATAAATGAAGGGGCAGCTATGATTAGGACAAAGGGAGAGCCTGGAACCGGGAATGTTGTTGAGGCGGTAAGGCATATGAAATTGATAAACAGAGAAATAGCAACTTTAAAAAAAATGTCAGAGGCAAAACTGAGAAAAAAAGCAAAAGAATACCGAGTACCGGTGGGTTTGGTTAAAGAAACAAAAAATTTGGGCAGGTTGCCAGTGGTCAATTTTGCGGCTGGTGGCATAGCCACGCCGGCTGATGCTTCCCTGATGATGCAAATGGGAGCGGATGGCATATTTGTTGGTTCAGGAATATTCAAGAGTTCAAACCCGGAAAAATATGCCAAGGCAATAGTTAAAGCCACTTTGCACTATGACGATCCGAAATTGATAGCTGAAGTTTCGAAAGGATTAGGAGAAGCAATGCCAAGTCTGGATATAAAAACACTAACAAAGGACCAATTGATGCAAATTCGGAGCACATGAAGAGATTAAAAATAGGAGTTTTGGCTTTACAAGGCGCGGTTTCAGAACATGTTGAAGCTTTGGAAAAGGTAATGAAAAAACTCGGTCTTGAAGGAGAAGTTGTATTAGTGAGAAAAAAAGAAGACTTGAGCGATATTTCTGGCTTGGTGATACCGGGTGGAGAATCAACGACTATAAATAGATTGATGCTCAAAATCGGAATCCGAGAAAAAATAATAAAGCTGGCCAAAGGAAGGTTGCCAATTTTGGGAACCTGCGCTGGTGCTATTTTATTGGCAAAAAAAGGAGATGAACAAGTTAAACGAACTGGCACAATTTTGTTGGGTTTGATGAAAATGAAAGTTTTGAGAAATGCTTATGGCCGACAGGTTAATTCTTTTGAGGTTGATGTCAAAATACCAGAGCTTGGTAGTAAATCTTTCCGAACAGTTTTCATTCGAGCACCAGTGATAGAAAAAGTTTGGGGGAAAACTAAGGTTTGGGCTAAACACAAAAATAAAATAATCGGAGCAAAAAAAGACAATGTTTTAGCTTTAACCTTTCATCCCGAATTAACCAACGATCTTAGAATTCATGAGTATTTTATTAAAACAATTCTGAAAGTGCCCACATCTTAAATATGGCTGAAAAAGTGAGGGTCAATATTTTTGTTTCTGGGAAGGTTCAAGGGGTTTATTTTCGAGAGAAGACCCGGAAAAAATCTGAGGAGCTTGGTGTTTTCGGCTGGGTAAGGAATCTCTCAGATGGCCGGGTAGAGGCAGTTTTTGAGGGAGAAAAGGATAAAGTCGAAGAGATGGTCGAATGGGCCAGGAAGGGCCCGTTTTGGGCCAATGTCAACGGCCTAGAGGTCTCCTGGGAGGAGTATAAAGGCGAATTTAGCAATTTCGAGATTAAGTGTGACTAAAATTTACACTATCAAACCAAACCGTGAAAAAAGAAAAACCTTTTGACGAGGATTTGTATAAAAAGGTCCGAATTACCGACCTGATTCTTTTTAGTATCAATTTCATAATCGAAAATAAGGGGAAATGCACCTTTGAAAGATTAATCAAAGAGTGTTTCACTCTCTTCCCTAAGGTCTTTGGTTTTCCTCAATATCCTCAATGGCCAGACTCTCTTAAACTCGATCGTCAACTCAGAACCCTGAGAAAAAGAAAATTAATCATCGGCGACCCAAAAACCACCTTTTCTTTAACCAAAATTGGCCAGAAAATAGCGGTCGAGCTTGCCAAAACCTTCCGCCAAAGAAAATTATTTAAATAGCGGAGTGCCAAAAATCTCTCAAAAAAGAAACCCCCCACCATATATGGTGGGGGTTTAGGATTATCTGCTGAAATCTCTTTTAGGTCTTCTTTTTGACCAACACTCTTTGCAGTAAATAGGTCTGTCTGCAGCTGGTGCAAAAGGAAGTTCAGTGATTTCTACCCCGCAGTCTGAGCATTTCCAATTGCCCTTGACTGTTTCTCGAGGTGCAAATCCTCTATCTTCATTGAATGCCATGTTAATTCTATTTAATTTACGAATAAAAAAAGCGACCTTGAAACTCTAAGCCGCTATACTTTGCTACGCTTTAAATTTTCACTTAAAACTCGCTTAAGATACCTCGACTTATCGTCTGATTAGAATGTTAGCACACCCATAAAAAATGTCAAGCCCCGTAATAGACAAAAGGGTTCAAAGGTGCCAAAATTAAAAAAGGAACACTATGTCAAAAAAAATTTCAATTATAGTCGGCATATTTATATCAATTATTATTGCTCAATTAGCTGGCATTGTAGGTTCTATTTTCACCGTTCCTGGCATTAAAACCTGGTACGAATTTTTGGAAAAACCTTTCTTTAGCCCGCCAAATTGGCTTTTTGCTCCGGCTTGGATTTTGCTTTATACCTTAATGGGTATTGCGGCTTTCTTGGTTTGGAGGAAAAAAGAAAATCCGGCCAGGAAGGAAGCACTCGAGCTTTATGTTCTAAATCTTATATTAAACGCCCTTTGGTCGGTTTTATTTTTTGGATTGAAAAATCCCGGCATTGCCTTTTTTGAGATTATGACTTTATGGATTGTGATATTAATAGTTATGATGAGATTTTTCAAAATTGAAAAAACTGCCGGCATTCTTTTTATTCCTTATATTCTTTGGGTCACATTCGCTTCAGTTTTAAACCTCGCCGTGTGGCGATTAAATTTATAAACATTTATGCGATTATAATATGAGAATCTTGTCTAGCATATATTCGTTAATTTTATCCATAATTTCAAAGCTGTTCTGGCTGCTTCAGCTATTTTTGTTTTTAAGATTGCTGCTTAAATTTTTGGGAGCTAATCCTCAAGCTCTTGTCGTCAATCTCATTTACAAATATAGCGATATTCTAATTTCGCCTTTCAGCTTTATTTTCCGCGATATCTACTGGAAAGGCCATTTGATTGAAATATCTGTTATCTCCGCAATGATTGGCTATGCTATAGCTATGTTCTTAATTTTCCGAATTCTTCGTTTATTTTCCAGAGATTAAAAAAGAAAAAATGAACCTAAAATCTCTGCCGAAAATCGAACGGCCCCGGGAAAAATTTACCCCGTTTCTCTTGACAAAATCTCTTGGAATGCTAAAATAAGCTCAAGGCGTTTCATTTATTTTAGAATATTCTAATAAAAGTGAATTAAGTCTATGGCTGAACCTAAAGTAAATTTAGATTATATTCGCGGATTTGCTGATGGCGAAGGGTGCGTTTATTTTCGAAAAAGAGGAAATACGCTTCTTAAGACGATTCAGATTTTTAATACAGATTATAGGCTTATAAGGAAAATAGGTAATGTTTTAAATAAAGCGGGCATTAAACATACAATTGTCCGAAGAATTATAAGCAGAAATTATAAAACTTGTTGGATAATTTATATTAGAACTTATAGCGCAATAAAAAGATACCACAAATTAATTGGTTTTTGTTCTTCCGATAAGCAAAGTAAATTAGAAAAGATTATAAAATTTGGGGAAGAAAAAGGTTATAAAAAACTGGAAAGAATAGAATTAATACCAAAAATTTGGGAATTAAAAAATAAAAAATTAAGTCAAGCACAAATAGCCAGAAACCTCGGAGTCAATAAAATATTTATCAATAGAATTATAAATAAAACTGGTTATACAAAAGATTTCTGATGGTAAAAAATATGACAAAAAAATTAAATCCAATTAAAGTACGGCGAGAATTAATTGAAAAGAACATATCATTGTTCTCTCCTTTAGAATTTAGAAGGATTTTTAGCGTTACCAAAAGTGCGGCCAATTTTTTTATAAACTACCATTTAAAAACTGGATTTTTTGTAAAACTTCGCAAAGGACTTTATATGCTAGCCGATTATCCTGCCAATCAATATCTTATATCAAACCGTCTTTACGAACCTTCATATCTTTCTTTTGATACGGCTTTGTCGTTTTATGGGATTATCCCGGAGACTATCTATACTCTTACTTCAGCTACTCCAAAAACCACCCGGGAATATAAGGTAGAAAATGTTCATTTTGTTTATCACAAACTTAAAAAAGGGGTTTATAGTGGTTATAAAGCAATAAAACATCAAGATAGTACAATTTTAATTGCCGAGCCAGAAAAGGCCTTAGCCGACTATTTATATTTCGTAGCTCTTAAAAAGAGAGGTTTGCATTATGAAAGATTAGATTTAAAGAAAATTAAAAAAAATAACTTGTTTTTTTATGTTAAATTATTTAAACAACCCCAAATGATTAAATTAGTAAGAAGAATTTATGTTGAGTTTAGAAAACCTAAAAGAATTTACTAAAAAATTTCAGACTATTGAGAAAAATATAGTGCGAGAATATGTTCAGCACTTGTTTTTATCATCTTTATATAAATTACCCGAGGCAGAAAAATTATTATTTAAGGGCGGGACAGCCATAAAATTTATTTATGGAAGCCCCCGATTTTCAGAGGATTTAGATTTTACCGGAGAAAATATTTATCACTATCGGACGATAGACACTCTCTTTATAAATGCGCTCTCAGAAATAAGCAAGCAGGAAATAAAGGTAGATTTTAAGGAAGCAAAACCAACAACTGGCGGTTATTTAGGAATAATCCATTACGAACTCTACGATTTTATGGAGGATATGAAATTCGAAATTTCTCTAAGAAAAAACAGAAGATTAGCTAAAGAAATCACGACCATTGTAAATGATTATACTCCTGCTTATACTATTGTTTCCCTTTTAGGCTCAGAAATTGTTGAAGGAAAAACGGCAGCTTTGCTTAAACGGAAAAAACCTAGAGATTATTACGATATCTATTTTCTGCTTCGGCACCCCCAACTTCATAAATTCGTAGAAAAAACCCGGCTAAAGGAGGTACTGGAGAATTTAGAGAAAGAGAGAATAAACTTTAAGCAAGAGCTTTCTGTTTTACTTCCAGCCAGCCACCAGATGATTCTGAAAGATTTTAAAAAAATCCTGACGCAAGAAATTAAAAAATATTTATCCCACACATAACAAAATTTATTATGTATTACGTTTATTTACTCCAATCTCTTAAAAATAAAAGTCTTTACATGGGCTGCACCTCAGATTTAAGAAATCGTTTTAAATTTCATAATCGTGGCTTATCATATCACACTAAGAAATACTTACCTTGGAAACTTATTTACTATGAGGCGTATGTGTCAAAAATAGACGCCTATAGTCGAGAGAAATCATTAAAACTACACGCTCAAGGATTGCGTAGACTGAAAGAACGTCTGCACAATAGCCTTACGCGTTAGTTATGTGTGGGATTAATCGCCAAAGGCCCTCAAAATTTAAAAGACGAGGAACTTTTAGCTATTCTTTTAAGAACCGGCAGGGAAGGGGAAAATGTTTTGCTTTTTTGGTAAGAATTTACTATAATTATAGTAAGAATTAACCATATGATTTCTTTACGCTCAAAAATCACTCAAAAAATTCTAAACCTGCTTTTCTTAAATGAAAAGGAGAGATTCTATGTTAATGAACTGGCTGAAAAAATAAAAGAAGACCCAGCCAATGTTCACAAAAAACTCATAGAACTAAAAAAGGAAGGAATACTTTCCGATGAATTTTTGGGCAAGGAAAGATACTTTTTTTTAAATCAAAAATATCCCTTTCTAAAAGAGTATAAGAAAATCATTCTCAAGGGTCTTGGTTTCGAAAAAATTTTAAAAGAAAAATTAAGCAAATTAAAAAAACTCGATTCTGTTTACATTTTTGGTTCTTATGCTAAAAATCGACTTTCTTTAGAAAGTGACATTGATATTTTAATTGTTGGAGATGTTGATACTCTAAAACTCCAAAAAGTTCTTTTAGAGATTCAGCGTTCAACTGGAAGAGAGGTAAATTCAATTGAACTTACCAAAAAAGAATTGGAGAAAAGGAAAAAAGAAAATGACGAATTTATTACTGATGTTTTTTCCTCAAAATACATAAAAATTATATGAAAAACAACTTTGACACAAAGTTTTTTCAAAAGGAAAAGTTCGAAAACAAAACTATTTCTAAATATTTTCGTAACGCTGCTAAAAATTTAGGTATTGCCTTCCGCAGCAAAGAGCCGGAAGTAATATTTAATTTTTCTTATTCCGCTTTAGTTAAAATCGGTATTGTTTTAAGATAGAAAAAATTTCAAACCAAAACAATGGCAAAAATCAAAGACCTCCCAAAAATCGAACGACCGAGGGGAAAATTTACCCTGTTAAATAATTTTAAATTCTTATATTATGTTCTACTACATTTATGTTTTACAATTTAAAAAAGATAATACATTTTACACGGGTTATACAAAAAATTTAAAATTAAGACTTAAACAACACCAAAAAGGAGAGGTAGAATCCACGAGAAATAGAGGACCATTTAAACTTATTTATTTTGAGGGTTGTCTGAACCAACAAGACGCTACTCATCGAGAGAAATATCTTAAGGCTTATTTAGGTAAAATGTTTCTAAAAAATAGACTTAAGTCTTATTTAACAGGGTGAATCGCCAAAGGCCCTCAAAATTTAGGCCCGCCTTCGCCCTGCGGGCTTCGGACGGGCAAGCCGAAGTTAAATGAAAAAAATTAATATAAAAGTAAAACGAGTAAAAAGAATTGGAGTAGTTAATGCGAGACCAATAAGAATTGCCCATTCTCTCGATGGAATGCTTGGTTCTTTAGATACTCAAAAACTTTTAAAGGTTATTAAATACCTAATTAAAAAAGTTGATTGTCGAGATGTAGATTTTATTATCGGTTTTGATAGTGGCGGGATAGTCCCTTCATTATTTTTTCTTATTTAGTAAAAAAACCTTTGCGTATCGCTTATAAATTAAAATTAAATTTACCCAATCGGATTAAATTTTTTGAACCTCACGCCGTAGGGAAATATGTCTATATTTATGGGCCTAAAAAGGGAGATAAGGTTATATTAGTTGATGATGAAATATATTCAGGCGATTCAATGGTTGAAGCAATAAAAGAGCTTAGAAAAAGGAGAATTATAATTAAAGATATTGTTTGTTTGATTGAAGCAGTAAAATTAGGTGCCAGAAACAAAATACGAGAATTTGGTTTTGATCTAAAAAGTTATCTCAAGCATAATCTTTAATTAGGAAAATAAAGTAATTAAAATTTAGGCCGAAGTTGAGATAAGTATGAAAACTAAGATTTTTGACGGGAAAAAGATAATAATAAGGGAATTTTCCGAGAAAGACCTTAGGAATGTTAGAAAATTCCAAACTTTTATCAATTCTTTAATTGAAGAAAAGGCCTTAATTAACCTTAATAAAAAACTTTCATTAACGCAGGAAAAAAAATGGCTGGAAGAACAATTAAGGCAAATGAAAAGCCACAAATCAGTTTATTTGATAGCGGAAACTAACGATATGGTAGTTGGGACCACTCAGATTTACTTAAATGAAGGTAGGAGAGAGCATGTCGGTAATTTTGGAATCACTATAAAAAAGGGTTATCGCGGGATCGGTTTGGGAAGTTATTTAACGGGCGAAGTGATAAGATTAGCTAAAAAGGAGCTAAAACCCAAACCAAAAATTATTAAGTTGGATGTCTTCCCCGTCAATAAACCGGCCATCGACCTTTACAAAAGATACAACTTTAAAAAAGTGGCCGTTATTCCAAAACAACGAGAATATAAAGGCAAATTATATGATGAAATAATAATGCTTTTATATTTATAAAATAATCAACCCCGTACCAGAGTCGCCTTCGGCGACACGGTACGGGGCAAGAATTTAGGCCTCCTCGGTCATAGCCTATAGACTAGACCTACGGGCGAGGCGAAGTTGAGAAAAGTTTTATGAAAATTTTTGTTAAGGCAAAGCCCTCGGCCAAAGAAGAAAAAATTGAAAAAATCAGCGAGACGAATTTTATCGTTTGGGTAAAAGAGCCACCGATAAAAGGCAAAGCGAACCGGGCGATCGCCAAAGCGATCGCCGCACATTTCAATGTCGCGCCTTCGCAAGTTCGCCTTGTTTCCGGTTCTTCTTCAAGACAAAAAGTTTTTGAAATATTGTTGTAAGGACAAAATGTCGCCGAGGGGACCCCGCCTCCGCCAAAGCTACGGCGGGCAAGGATTTTTTGGTAGAATAAATTATATGGAATGTTAAAAAGAAGAAAATTTAAAAGATTGTCCGTGTACTTATCCTGATTGTCCGAGAAAGGGGATGTGTTGTGAGTGCGTTAAGCACCACCGGGAAAAAGGAGAATTGCCGGCTTGTTATTTCTCAGAGAAATCCGAAAAAACTTTTGACCGTTCAATCGAGAATTTTATCAAGGAGCAAAAATAATCAGGATCTTGACAACAATCTATGGTATGCTAATTTAAGTGTAATACAAATTATTACAATTATATGCGTGAAGTAATTAATATTTCATTACCCAAAGAATTAAATAAAACGGTAGAAGAGATAATCAAGAAAGAGAAATACGCCACTAAAAGCGAATTTTTTCGCGATCTTATACGAATGCGAATAGAAGGCGAGATCCTTCAGAAGTTAATAGAAAGCCGAAAAGAGCTTGCCGCCGGAAAGGGGAAACTTCTTAGATCTTTGAAAGATTTGCGGTAATTGTTTTTTATATACCCATGAAGATTTATTATTCAAGCAAGTTTGCCGGTGAATACAAGAAATTACCTTCGAAAATTAAGAAAATCGCCGAGGAAAAAGAACAAATTTTTCGGAAGAATCCTTTTGACCTTCAACTAAAAACCCATAAGCTAAAAGGAAGCCTTAAGGGCTTTTTTTCTTTTTCTGTCAATCAAAAATATCGAATTATTTTCGAAATGATTAGCCCCGAAACAATTTGGTTTCATTCTGTCGGAGATCACTCAATTTATAAATTATGGGAATAATAAAATAATCAAAATTTAGCCCCGCACCAGAGCGAAGCTCGGTGCAGGGTAAAGCCGAAGTTGAGGGAAATTTATTCAGGGCCAAATTAAAAGTTATACCTACGCCTGGCCACGGAAAGGTGTTTAAACTTGACTTTTTAGAAATTTTTGTATATAATTTAGATAGTTAAAGGCATTCTGCCTTACTTCTTATTTGAATACGGAAAGGGGGTGACTAGTGACAGTCGAGATTGCTGATGTAAAAAGGGAAAACGGCAAAGCTGTAAGATTGGTGGCCTTAATAGGTGATATTGAGAGCTGTTGGATCCGCTGGCCAGAAACTGGCGAGCCTTATGAAGAGGGACGGATGAGATATGGAGTGCAGATTCTAGACCAAGACATTCTACGTATCTCTGATGCGGACTACCAAGATCTCAAAGATAGAGTCAGTAAGGTCTTCAGCGAAGACCGTTCTAAGCCCAAACCTCGTTCCCGCAAGAAGACACCGGTAGGCGTCCAGGGGAAATTATTCTAACAGCGCGATTCTGACTCCAATATTCCAGAGTCGCGCTTCTTGTTTTAAATGAAAGAAAAATGATAAAATACTTTATTATGAATAGAGAAGAAGCCCTTAATTTATTAAAAGAAAATTTATTTAATCAGAAACCGAAACTTCCATGCAATGGAAGTGAAGGTGAAGATGAGGGCAAACCCCGAAGGGGGCAAACTTCATCGCCTTTGATTAAGCATAGTTTGGCCGTAGAAGCAATAATGCGAGCTTTGGCTCGGCATTTTGACGAGGGCGAAGAAAAGTGGGCTCTGGCAGGGCTTTTGCACGACATTGATTATGACAAAGTCAAAGATGATTTATCCCAGCATTCTTTGCTAGGAGCTAAAATGCTGGAGGACTTAGGAGTAGATAAAGATATTTGTCAGGCAGTAAAAGTTCATAACGAAGCTCATGGTATTCCTCCTCAAACCTTGATAGAAAAAGCTCTTTTTGTGGCTGACCCTTTGACCGGTTTAATCGTGGCGGCTGCTCTAGTTTTACCGTCAAAAAAATTAAATGATTTGACTCCAGAAAATGTTTTAAACCGTTTTAAAGAGAAAGCTTTTGCCAGAGGGGCCAATCGAGAAATTATTAAAAAATGCGAAGAACTTCTTGGTTTGAAACTAGAAGAATTTGTTAAAATTGGTCTTTTAGCAATGCAAAAAATTTCTCAAGAATTGGGTTTTTGAGGGATTTAGAAAAAGAAATAAAAATAATCAAAATTTAGGCCCTCCTTCGCCCCACCTTCGCTTCCGCTACGGCGGACAAGCAAGGCTACGGAGGGCAAGCCGAAGTTAATTGCTGAAATTGTTGAAGTTTGGCTTCAACAAAAGTCGCCGGCGAGGTGATTTTTTGGTTCTCCTTCGCTTGCGAGCTTCGGACGGACACAGTAGAATAAAATAAGGAAAAAATGGAACCTTTGGCTTCAAAAATCAGGCCGAAAAGCTTGAAGGAATTTTTCGGGCAGGAGCATTTAGTGGGGGAAGGGAAGCCCCTGAATATTGCCATTAGACAAAAGCATTTGTTTTCTTTTATCTTTTGGGGTCCTCCTGGCACGGGAAAAACAACTTTAGGTAAAATATACGCAAAGAGTTTGAATGCTAAGCTTTACGAATTATCCGCGGTTTCGGCCGGAAAAGCTGACATTAGAAAGATATTGGACGAAGATACCAAGGGGGTTCCCAAAGTTTTGTTTTTAGACGAAATACATCGCTTTAACAAAGCTCAGCAGGACTTTCTGCTTCCTTATGTTGAAAGAGGGGAGATAACGCTTATTGGAGCCACTACCGAGAATCCGAGCTTTGAAGTGATACCGCCTCTGCTTTCCCGATGCAGGGTTTTTGTTTTAAACGAGCTTTCGGAAGACAATATGAAGGCCATTATCAAAAGAACCGGGCTGAAAATAGACAAAAAAGCGGAAGATTGGCTGGTTAATATGGCCAACGGCGACGCAAGGCAGGCAATAAGCATGCTGGAAAACACGAGCGAGCTTTACAAGAAAATCACGGTGGAAAATTTAAAAAACGTGCTTCAGTCAAAATTTTTAAGATACGACAAGGCGGGGGAGGAACATTATAATACCATCTCGGCTTTTATCAAAAGTATGAGGGCAAGTCAGCCGGACGCGGCTTTGTACTATTTGGCGCGGATGATTGATTCCGGAGAAGATCCCAAATTTATAGCGAGGAGAATGGTTATTTTCGCTTCAGAGGATATAGGTTTGGCCCAGCCTACGGCTTTGGTGGTGGCTAACGATGTTTTCAGGGCCGTGGAAATAATCGGGTTGCCCGAATGCGCCATCAACCTGGCTCACGGCGTCGTGTATTTGTGCCAGTGTAAAAAAGACAGAAGCGCTTACAATGCTTTTATGGAGGCGATGGAAGACGTAAAAAAACACGGAAACCTGCCCATACCCTTAATGTTGCGGAACGCGGTAACTAATCTTATGGAAGAATTGAATTACGGAAAAGATTACGAAAAATATTCCAAAGAATCTTTCTTGCCGGAAAAGCTGAAAGGGAAAAAATATTTAAAATAATCAAAATTTAGGCCGAAGTTGAAAATAAAATTATGGAAAATTTGCTAAAATTTAACCTAAATAAATTACAAACTGAAGGGCTTGACAGGGGTTTTGGCTTTGGTATACTTAGAATAGTTAATCTCACTGCCTTCCTCCGCTTCGGCGGGCGACGGCAGTTTTTTTATCTATGAAAAGAGTTTTTGTTTTTATCGATGGCGGCAATTTTTACTTTAAATTAAAAGATTTATCATCTAAGCTTGATGGAAAATATAGTTTACTCGATTTTAATTTTAGAAAGTTTGCTGAATGGCTTGTCCAACCTAATGAGTTAATAGAAGTTCGTTACTATCTCGGCGTAGTTAGACGTCGGAAAAATGACAGTAAAAGCGAAGAATTATATGCCAATCAACAAAGATTATTTAGAAGATTGCAGAAGCAAAATATCAGTATTACACTTGGACAACTAATTAGACATCCTGATAAAACTTACCATGAAAAAGGTGTTGATGTTCGTTTAGCCGTAGAAATGATAAGGTTTGCCAGAGAAAATAAATATGATATTGCTTATTTGGTGAGTTCTGATACGGATTTAGTGGCGGCAGTTGAAGAAGTTCGGGCTTTTGGTAAGAAAGTTCAATATGTGGGAATCCCCAAAGGCCAATCGTACGGTCTTTCAAGTGTTGCTGACGATGTTAGATTATTAAGGCCGGAAGAAATCGAGCAATTTCTACCTGAATCGTTGATATAAAATATTGGTCAACTTTTAGGCAAAGTAAAGCCAAAAAATGAAAGAGTTTTTTGAGAAAAATAAAATATTTGTGGCGATTGTTGTTGGGGTGTTGATTATTGGAGGAGCGATTTATTTTTCGGGTAAAAAAGAGAAACCCCTTGTCGAGGAACAAGAAAAATCTCAATCTTGTGCGAATATTCCAGAGCTTCCGGACAATTCATTAAAGTTGGCGACTAAAATTATTGACGGCGATACTTTTTTAATTGAAGGAGGATATTCGGTAAGGATTTTGGGCATTGACGCCGACGAAAGGGGGTATCCTTGTTACGATGCGGCAAAAAATAGATTGGAGGAAATTATTTTAAATCAAGAAGTGAAATTAGAAAATGGGACGGAAGATTTGGATCAGTATTGCCGATATTTAAGGTATGTATTTGCCGATAATCAAAATATCTCATTAGAGTTGGTTAAAGAAGGATTGGCGGTGGCTCGTTTTTCGCCAGAAGATGTGAAATATAGGGGAGAAATCAGTCAAGCCGAAAAAGAGGCAAAAGAAAATAAAATTGGTTGTAAATGGAGTGGCGTAGAAATAAAAAAGGAAGAAGAAACTAAAACTGAGTATCAATGGGAAAAGTTAACTACGGAAAAGTTGGGATATGATGTGGTTGAAGCTTGTGAAGCCGGGAAATATTTGGGCCGGGAGTTAATTATGGAAGGAAAAGTTGCCGACGCTTACTATGATTTGAAAAGCAATACTGTGTTTTTGAATTTTGAAAAGGTCTATCCTAATCAGTGCTTCACCGGCGTAATTTTTAGTTCGAATCTTTATAAATTTGTCCAAAATCCTGAAGACTATTACTTGGGCAAAACTGTCAGGATTATGGGGGAAGTAAAAGAGTATCAAGGCAGGCCGGAAATTATTTTAGAGGACCCATCCCAGATTGAAATTGGAAAATAATCAACTATCGAGTCCGCCCAAAGCGGACGAAGATGAAGATGAAGCAATGCTTCATCGACTAGAAGTTGAACTTAAATTAAGAATGAATGTTTTTGAAAAATTATACAAAGAGCTAAAAAGGAAATACGGGATGCCTAAAGGTCAGTGGAAACTTTGGTGCAAAAGGCCAAAAACTGAAAGAGGAAGAGAAGAGGTGATAATCGGAGCAATTTTGACGCAGAGAACTAATTGGAGGAATGTTGAGATAGCAATAAATAATTTAAAAAGAGCAAAAATAAATTCGCTGAAGAATATTTACCGATTGGGGCCGAAAAAGGTGGAGAATTTGATAAAACCATCGGGGTTTTACAAAGCCAAAGCTCAATATTTGTTTAATTTAGCCAAGTTTATCGTCGAAAATTATGGCAGTTTGGAAAAAGGAGGAATGAAGAAGGTGGAACTGAAAGAGTTGAGGGAAGAATTGCTAAAATTAAAGGGTATTGGACCGGAAACAGCAGATAGTATTTTACTTTATGCATTAGACAAGCCAATTTTTGTGATAGATGAATATACCAGAAGATTGCTTAAAAAGTATAATTTGGCAGCTCAGACGAATTATCAATTTCTGCAAAAATTATTTGAAGAAAACTTAAGAAGAGATTACCGTTTATATCAAGATTTCCATGCCCTGATCGTTATTAACGGCAAAAATTCAAGGTCGAACCCCGGTAGTAGTCCGCCTTCGGCGGACACTACGGGGCAGGAAATTAATTAAAAAATAAAATTAATAAAATTATGGAACCAAAAGAAATTCAAATTAAAGCAAGAGATGAGGATTTAAAGGGGGTTTATTCAAATTTAATGATAGTAAGTCACACTAAGGAAGAATTTTGCTTGGATTTTATTAACACTTTTAATCCTCCAACGCTTACTAGTAGAGTTTTAATGAGCCCGGGCCACTTGAAGCGAATGATTAAGGCTCTAGAGGAAAATATGAGAAAATACGAAGGCCAATTTGGCGAAGTAGAGGTTGCCAAAGAACCCGAATCGTTATTAGGATTTCAACCCCAAAAATAGAAATTCCTATATTTTTTAATCAACCACCGAGCTCCCATTATTCATGAAAGCGAAGGTGAAGAAGAGGACGAAGTCCTCTTCGCCCCCCGCACCAGAGTCGTCTTCGGCGACACGGTACGGGGTAGTAATTTAGGCCCCTCGGCCGTAGCCCTGTCTACCGGCGAGGCGAAGTTAGAAATTTATGAAAGAAAATAAGGTAGAAACTTTTAATGAATTTCACGAAAAATTAGTAGGATTGGAGAACTTACCGGAGGAAATTTTAAATAAATATCCTACGATGATTTTAGTTCATGGTTTTGGGGGAGATAAAAGGGAAGTAGGAATGTTTGATGATGTGGCTAAAAGTTTAACAGAAAATAACTTTTTGGTTTATCGTTTTGATTTTTCTGGCTCTGGAGAAAGTGAAGGCGATTACTCAAAAACTTCTCTAACAAAATTAGTCGGAGACCTCCGTTCCATAATTGATTTTGTCAAAAAACAGCCTAAAGTTGATGTCGATAGGTTGGCTTTAGTCGGTATGTCATTTGGTACTTCCGCTGCAGTAGCGCTTAATGCTCCGGAGATTAAGTCCTATGTCTTGCTGGGCAGCGTGGCAAATCCATACGAAGTTTTGAAGAATCTTTTTCAAGAATATACTTTTAATCCCGAGGGTGAATCTTTTCGGATTAGTTCTGAAGGCGAACACGTGGAAATGGGGCCTCAATTCTGGAAGGATTTTTCGAATTATGATCTTCTGAAAGGTATTTCCGAAATTTATAAACCCATTTGCATCATCCATGGAGAAAAAGATACTGCCGCACCCTTAGGGGAAGCGAAGATTTTTTATAAAAATGCCAATGAGCCCAAAAAACTTGTTGTAATAAAAAATTCAGACCACGGTTTTTATGAACTCGACGAGCGAAACGAAATGATAAAAGAATTAATCAACTGGTTCGAAAAATATTTAAAGTAAAATATCAACAATTGAGTCGCCCAAAAGGCGATTTTTTGGTAGAATAAAAAAAGAATGCCAAAAGCAAAGAGTAAAAAATACTGGTCGGGATATGTGACAAAGCATAGTTTTGCTCTGGATTTGGAAGCAGACGTTTTTACCTGGAATGACCCGCGGAAAATTGCGGCTTCCCTCATAAAATCAGCCGAGTTGAGTTCAAACCGGAAAGGAACGCCGTTTCAATCGGCGATGTCAATGCTAAATTTTTATATCAATCGCGCCGGCAAAAATTTAAAATCTGAGAGAAAGCGAATTTTGGAACAGGCAAAAGCTGAATTGCGAAAATTGTTTAAAACTAGGATAAATATATGCGGTGGGTATTGAGATCAAAAATTCATAAGGCAACGGTTACCGATGAAAATTTGGATTATGTTGGCAGTATAGGTATAGACAAAGCTTTAATTGAAAAAGTTGGTCTCTGGCCGGGCGAGAAGGTTTTGGTGGCAGATAACACCAATGGAGCGAGATTAGAAACTTATGTAATCAAAGAGGAAGAAAATTCCGGGAAGATAATTATTTATGGAGCCGCTTCTCGTTTAATTAAAAAAGGTGATGAAATCATTATTATGGGTTTTGAATTGACCGATAAACCAATTAAAGCAAAGAACATTCTTGTCGACAAAGACAATAAATTTGTGAAGTTTTTATAATGGAAAGTGGAAATTAAAGGAAATTTATGAAAAAAGTAGCTATTTTTGATATTGACGGGACAGTTTTTCGCTCCAGTTTACTCATAGAATTAACCGATGCATTTTTGCAAGAGGGTATTTTCCATCAAAAAGTGAGCAAATTATATGCCAAGGCCTATGAAAATTGGATGGACAGAAAAGGCCCATATGAAGAATATATTGAGGCGGTCGTCAAGGCTTTCAGACAAAATATCAAAGGTGTTCAGTATAACGAATTTTCAAAAATCGCCAAAAAAGTTGTTGCTTTTCATGGAAATCGAATTTATCGATACCCTCGGGACATTGTAAAAAATTTGAAAAAGAAAAACTATTATCTTTTAGCAATTTCTCACTCTCCCCAAAAAGTCGTTAAAGAATTTTGTAAAAAAATGGGGTTTGACAAGACATATGGCCAAATCTATGAAATTGACAGACAAAAAAGATTTACGGGTAATGTGCTTCATCTAGATCTTATTAGTGACAA
>Ga0315294_10000366_pt1 | contig 49074 bp, 69 predicted proteins | sample YL17G13_40_MG_FD_203626 | JGI IMG/M metagenome (GOLD analysis project Ga0315294, IMG submission 203626) | Sediment microbial communities from Yellowstone Lake, YNP, Wyoming, USA - YL17G13_40 | ecosystem: Environmental > Aquatic > Freshwater > Lake > Sediment | place: USA: Wyoming | collected... | reverse complement strand
TGCTCACGCTGGCGTTATTAATCCGTACTCGGGTTCGTATAAGCACGTTATTCTTCCAAGAATCGCTTTTACCGCTGCCGGTGTAAGAGACACCACTAAGAGGTATTACTGGGGAATCGCATCGAGCAAACTTTCAAATTTCTACTTAGGAGTTTGGGAGGCACCTCATATGATTGCACCTACTGCAGGTTCTAACGGAGAAGACGTACAGACAGACGACTGGGAGTATCGTGTCCGCGCAGGATATGGTATTACAATCGTTACCGGTCAGTGGATTAAGTTTAGTACCGGAGACGGCGCTGCGTAAACTTGGTAAGTCAAAATAGTTTCCTATCCTTGTGGGCTTTTGGCTGGTGACGAATAATCGCCACCAGAAGTAAGTCCGTAAAGGTCGAAGAGTAAAAATTAATATCGTTTATGAGATTATAACTTATTTTCTAATGAGTTTAGGAAGGAGGTGGATCTCAAACAACGAATAAAAATATGTATAATCAAAATTCAGGATATGGCGCTGCATTGCTCAACAGATTGAATGCTGTTGCTGCAAGTGTCTGTCCTACGTTCGGAAGGATCTTTGTAGTGATGAGTCCAGACGATTCTGCTGACCCTAATTATCAGATTCTTGAGGATGTTTGCAAGGTAGACCCAGATGGTAATGTGCGATTCTTTACTACATTGTTAGCGGCTTATACTGCCGCCACGACAAATAACAATGATGTTATTTTGATGGATGCGCATTCTGCACACGTTATTGCCTCTGAAATCGCTTGGTCTAAAAGTAGAATTCACGTAGTTGGTATGGAAAGTGGTGGTAGGTATACAGAGCAAGGAACAAGAATTACGGGGACTGTTGGTGCGGCATCTGATTCCTTGATAAAAGTAACCGGTACTCGCAATACCTTCCGAAATCTAAAGTTCATTCAGAATGATACTAATGCCGCTGCTATCCATGTAGTTGTATCTGCCGGAAGTAGTACTTTATGGCAGGACTGTATGTTTCAGTTTGAAGTAGCAGATAATCTTAATCTTACTACTTGTTGTGAAATGGTAATCGCCGAAGCTGGTGGAACATTTAGACGATGTGTATTTGGCTATGATTCTCTTGTGTCTTCTGCAGTTCGTTTTGTGACAGAGGCTAATTCTGTTACGGGTGCGGCTGGGGGAACATATGGAATGAAAGAATGCACCTTTATTGATTGTATGTGGGTAATCAGGTCAAGTGCTGCAGATGCTCATTTTCTAAAGATTACTAAAGCTCAACTACGTAACACCCTCATAAATCCAGTTTTTCACGCAGTTGTTATGGGCACTGGCTCTTGTGTAACTCTTACTGCGGCAATAGAATCGGCTGCGGGTTTTACAGATGGTAATTTATTGGTTGTCAATCCTGCTGCCAACACTACCGATCTATGCACTACCTCAACCAGTGTAACTGTTGTTGGACATAGTATGGCAGATAGTTCAGACAATAATGTTGCAATAACAGTTGGTATTGCACAAACACCTGCTTAATTTTCCTTGTGAAATTAACAGTTCTTTCCGGCTCTCTGTAAAAGAACCGGAGAGGTAATTAACTAATTAAAATTATGAAAAAGAAAATCGTAAAACCAATTAAAGTTGGTAAAAAGGCAAAGAAAGAACCGGTGATGAAATCGGTGGCAGAACCCATTGCTGTTTCTGAAGTTCCGATTGTGCCGGAAGTAAAGAAAATAATCTATGCTGGCAAAGAAGTGATGAAGGTAGAGGACTTTCAGGATGCACAGGGGCTTCAGAAGAAGATTTACTTATCAGATGGTTCAATAGAAGTCGTAGAACCTAAAGACTACGAGGCGAGAATAAAAAAAGAAGAATAATCATTAATTAAAAATATATGAGAGATTTTGTAGATTACGATGTAATGAAGTCTCAAGGTTTGTCAACAGCAACATTTACCGCAGCAGTCACAAACATCTGTACTTCAACTGCTCACGGACTTGAAAATGGCGACAGAGTTGTTTTAACGACAACTACTACACTTCCTGCTGGATTAGCACTTGCGACTATCTATTATATCAGAGACAAGGCAACGAATACGTTTAAGCTTGCTGCAACGCCAGAAGGACCGGAAATAGACATTACAAGCACAGGAACTGGAACACATACTTGGACTGAACACGACATTGGTAGAAGTATCCTTTGTCAGGACTTTCAGCACGCTATCTTAAGCGTGGAAGTTGGTACAGACGCGACAATGACTCTAAAGATTCAGGGGTCTCTTGGAGATTCCGTGACTTCGACAGATGACGCCCCAGACTTTTCAGCCGCACAGTCTCAGTCAAATGCCTGGGACTATATTGAAGTTATTGATTTAGAGGACGGTTCTTCGATTGATGGTGATACTGGGATTAGTCTCGACGGCGCAGATGTTCGACAACTTGAACTGAATGTTAATGCCATTAGATGGTTGAATGTGATAATCACGGCGTGGACAGATGGAGATGTTTCGGTTCGTTGTAGGTTGTATAATGACTAATTAAAATATATGAGACGCAAAAAGTTTGGAGCACAACCAACTAATGTTGCTGTTAAAACCGAAAAGAAAAAACTCTTTGGAGAAATCAACAAAGAGAAACTTGAGATTGAAAAGATAGAGAAAGATCTTGAGAGTAAAAAAACAACCCTTAAGAATAAATCTCAAGAGCTTATCGATCTTGACAAGAAGTTGGACAAAATTCGACTAGACGTTCTTGCGGAGAACGACAAACTTGTTGACATTAAGGGCAAGATCGTTGACGCACAAACGGCACTTGATAAAGTAAAGTTGGAAATTGTTGATGTTAAAAAGATTCGAGATGAACTTGTCGAGGCAGAGAAGAAAACCGAAGTTCTTAGGGCCGAGAGAGATAAAATTCTTAAAGAGAAAGATGAGCTTAAAGAAGAGATTGCTGGACTAGAGAGAGTTAAGATGGGACTTTTGGCAGACATTGAGAAGGATACGGAGAATGTTAATGTTCATGCCAAAAATGCAATGGATCTTGACGATGCCATTGTTTTAAGGAAGAAACAACTGCTCGATTTAGACAATGAAATTGAACAGAAAAAGAAAACAGAGGCAGGTGAATACGGAACACGAATTGAGAATTGGAAACGAAAGGAAGAAGAGGTCAAGGCCAACATCGATTCTCTTAATGGTGAGATTGTAAAGAAAAATTCTGAACTGAAAGTTCTTGATGAGACGATACAGAAACGACTTACGCCGGTAAATAAGAAGGAGGTGGAACTGAAAGCGAGGGAAGAATCTCTGGCTCAAAAAGAACTAACATTCGGCGAGAGAGAAAATCAGGTAAATACACTAGCAAAGACTCTGCAAAAGCATTTTGATAAATTAAAAATGCCAATCAAGGTCATCTAAAAACATGGGCAGAACAGGAACGTCGAACATTGTCCAGCGGATGGAAGATGGAACTTTGTTTTATACTGGCGAGATTCCAGTTGGGTCAATTAACGACAGCAACACAACATTTACTTTAGCTAACTCGCCTAAACCAGCGGGCAGTCTTGAGGTAACATTGAATGGCGCAGAGTTAATGGTGAATGAAGATTATACGATTTCAGGAGACACGCTTACGCTTTTGATTGCTCCTCCAACGGGATCGCTTTTAAAAGTTGATTATCGCGTAGAACCATGAAACAAAAAAGAAACATTTTAATAATCGCCGCATGCCTGACGGTTTTGATTGTCGGGGTCATTGCTGGACGATACTATGCGGCAAAAGACACTGGTTATCCGGTCAGAGTTTTGAATTTTAATGATTTAGAAGACGTTAATTTAAACTGGCAGGGGACTGAACCACAAGATGTTTTTGGTGCTACAGTTTTGTTTCCATACCAGGGAGGGACCGGACTTGCCTCTTATTCTGTGGGAGAATTACTTTATGCTTCAGGTCCGGGAACACTTTCAAGATTACTTGCATCTGGTTCAGAAGGAAACGTCTTAACGTTCTCCTCTGGATTGCCTGCTTGGGCAGCAGCGACAGGAGGAACCGGTTCTGCCATTCCGCATAGTATATTGGATAGTGATTGGCATAGTGATGCTTTGTTAGCATCCGTTTCTGCCGGTTCTTTAATTATTGGAAATGCTACCCCTAAGTGGTCAGAACTTACCATAGGAGCCTCACAATCGTTTTTAATGAGCGATGGCACAACAGCGTTCTGGGCAGATTATGTTGATGCTAATACAACTTATACTGCTGGAGATATGCTTACTCTTACGGGAACCGACTTTGACATAGATGATCCGTTTACGGTAGTGACTCTTACAGGAACACATGTTTCTGCTTCTGAAGACTTCACAACTCCAAGTGGACAGATTACATCTTTATCAGCAACAACTCTTAATTTTCCAGATGACTCAATAGCGGAAGCAGACATTTCATTCTCAACAGCTTGTGCTGCTGGTAGTCACTATTATTTGAATGGTACTAATCTGGCCTGCGAGACAGATGACGATACCACCTATACAGGAGGAGACCACCTGACATTGACCGGCACAGATTTTGATGTAGACGATGACTTTCTTTTAAATAATGGAGACACAGGAACTTGGGTTTCACTTTCTGCAGATTTTCAAGCAGCACAGGCGAACATCGCTTCTATATCAGGAACGAATCTATGGGGATTCAGTTTAACTGACTGTGATGCAGACAATCAAACGATTGCTTGGTCAGATACTGGAGTGTTTAGTTGCGGAGATGACGACACGGGCGGAGCAGGAGGTGAAGTCCACGGACTTTTGAATACTGATTGGCACACGGATGTTGTTCTGGCTTCTGCCTCTGTTGGTTCTTTAATAGTCGGAGAGGGAGATTCTTGGAAAGAATTGGTCAATGGTGCATCTAATAGTTTTTTAATAAGCGATGGTTCAAGTGTGAGTTGGAATGATACGAGTAATTATTTAGGATTGAATCACGCTTCTGTTTCAGATGATCTTCAAATAGGAAACATAACGCAGGCAGAGGTTTATGCTTTAATAGATTATACTCCACAAGTGATTATTAGCAACGAACCCGAATTTGACAATACATATCCTATGGGTTTATTTGCCTCAACTTCGGGAGTTGCCATTTATGGAAAAAGTGATGAAGACAATGGTATTTTTGGAATAAATAACGAAGGTGCATCTGGCGTTTATGGAGGAAGCACCACTGGTTATGGTGTTTATGGAGAGAGTACTACAAGTCATGGCGTTTATGGAAAAAGTGTAAGTGGATATGCTATTTATGCCGATGGTAGGTTTTATGCTAATTATGCAACAATCTCCAATGACTTTGAAACTAATTACGGACAGATAACTTCTCTTTCGGCTACCACGCTTAACTTTCCCGATGATAGCATAGCCGAAGCAGATATAAGTTTTTCAACCGCTTGTGCAGCGGGAAGTCACTATTATCTTTCGGGAACTAATCTTGCCTGCGAAACAGACGATAACACGACTTATACGGCAACAGACCCATTATTCTTAACTGGGACTGCATTTGACATAGATTATGCTTCTCAAACATTTGGAGGTTATTTACTGGGAAGCGATTATGAAACCCTTTGGGGGCATCAAGCAAGTGTGAATGCCCATATTGACTGGACGCATTCAAGTTCAAGTTTTGAAAGTGATAGCACGGCATCTATTTCAGGGGCGGTATATTTATTTAATACACCTAATTGCGATACGATAGACACCGATTCTACGGGACTTTTAAAATGCGGAACTGATAATGCCGCAACAGGAACACCCGTTTCTCACGGACTATTAAGCGACTGGGGTCATAATGATGTCTCAAATGCTTCAGCTTCTGCTGGTGCTTTAATCTACGGTGCAGGTACAACTTGGACTCCTTTGGCAGTGGGCGCTTCGGATAGTTTTTTACAAAGCGATGGCACAAATCCGGTTTGGGCCGACTATGTGGACAAAGATACAACCTACACAGGAGGAGACCATTTGACTCTTACCGGAACTGACTTTGATGTTGATGATGATTTTCTTTTAAATAATGGAGACACTGGCACTTGGGTTTCAATTAGTGCTGGTTTTGAGGCGGATACAGGAGTGATTGCTTCACTTTCGGCGACAACTTTAAACTTTCCCAATGATTCGGTGGCCGAAGAAGACATTGATATGAATACCGCATGCACTTCGACACAGAAACTTTATGTCAATGGAAATGATTTTGCCTGTAATGCCGATGATGATGTGCCAGAGATTGCCGATTTTAGTGCCTTGGTGGGGGGAGAAGGAATAGATAATAATTCGGGGACTTTGGATTTAGACCTTACAGAATTTAATAATCCTACTTTTGCTTCTGGTTCGGCTACGCAAACTTGGACAATAGATTTGGCAACAACAGATGTTTTATTGGAATTTGGAAGCGATATTATTAGGACTTCCGCTTCTTGGAGCATAGATGATGCTACTTCTATTTCAGGACAGACAAGTTTGGGGGTTGCTTCTGTTTCTGGTGCTTTTTACGTAGACAGCACAATAAACTTTACAAATCTTAAATCCTGCGACACGATTGATAGCGATGTAAATGGTTTGCTTTCTTGTGGCACCGATGCTACTGCCGCAGGTGGACTTGCCACACACGGACTTTTAAGCGATTTCGGCCATAATGACGTATCAAACGCTTCTGCTTCTGCTGGGGCTTTAATCTATGGTTCTGGCACAACTTGGACTCCTTTGGCGGTTGGTGCTTCCAATAGTTTTCTTATAAGTGATGCTACAAACCCGATTTATCTCATTGACCCGACAGTTGCCTCTATGAGTATTACAAACTTATGGACAAGCACTTTAACGGGGACCTTGACTGGCGACTTAACCTGCACTGACTGTCTTAACGCTACAGAGATTGAGGATATTTACTTCCTAACGGCAGGAGATAATGCATCTGCGTCAACACTTACGATTGATTCTGCCGATATAACATCTGCGAGTTTTGGGACAATTAACCTTCCCGATGATTCAATACAAGAGGCAGACATAAGTTTTACAACTGCCTGTGCCGCAGGGAATCACTATTATTTAAACGGGAACGACCTTGCCTGTGAGGCGGATGATGATACTACATATACAGGGGGCGATAATCTAACTTTAAATGGCACTGACTTTGATGTAGACGACCCATTTGCCGTTGTTCACGCATCTGCTTCTGAAGATTTTTCAACGCCATCGGGACAGATAACTTCTTTAAGTTTTTCTACTATTTTTGGCGGGGGACTTGTTGATTGTGATGGAGATACCCAGACCTTGGGATGGAGCGATACCGGCGTGTTTACTTGTGGAGATGACGACAACACGGGCGGAGCGGGAGGAGAGGTTCACGGACTTTTGAATACTGATTGGCATACCGATGTGTTGCTGGCTTCTGTTTCTCAGGGCAGTTTAATCGTGGGAAATTCAACTCCCAAATGGGCAGAACTTGTAATGGGAGCTTCTGGCAGTTTTGCAGGAGCAAACGGAGTGGATACTTTATTCGTCAACGAAACAGGGAATATAGATATTTATGGGACTGCCTCTATTTCTTCTACTCTTTGGGTAGGCGGAGCTTCAACTTTCGTAGGAGCAATCACCGAAGCAGGAATAGCAGTTTTAAATAATGACGAGATGGATGCTTCTTCTGAACTCTTGGCTATATTTGATGACGAAACAGGAAGTGGACATATAGTATTTGATACTTCCCCAGAACTTACAACCTCTTTTACTACTACAGGGGTATTCGCGATAAATCCGGGGGGTGCTTTAACTATCGGAGACAACGGTGACACTTTATATCTTAATTCAAGCGATTGGGACATTTCAACTACGGGAGATATGACTGGAATAGGTGCGATTACTATGGATGGAATACTTGATATTGAAGGAGCTGGTCTTGCAAGTGGAAATTGGCAATTTACCACTGGAACGGTAGAATTTGATGGTGTAGTTTCTACGTCAAATAACTGGACAGCGAATAACGGGGTGTGGAACTTGGCAGCAGTAAGTTCTTTTACATTAGGAACAAGCCAACTATGGAATACATCCAAGACAAGTGAGATGTTTTCCAGTGCGAGTTGGGGATTTACAACTGGCAATCTTTCGTTTGATGGAACTGCGTCTACTTCAGGTAATTGGACAATCAATAAAGGAACATGGGACTTTAGTAGTGTGGGGTTGTTAGTAAATATCGGAAACGCAGGAACTGATTTTCTTTCTGATGGAGGCTTGAATATCGCAGGAATATTCGCTTTAGGAACAGACCAACTATGGACTACAAGCGCTACGGGAAATGTTTTATCGAGCCATAGTTGGCAATTTTCAACAGGGCAAAGCGTGGAATTTGACGGCACTGCATCTACTTCTGGGAACTGGACTATAAATTCTGGTGTCTGGGATATGGGAGGGGCGACTTCTTTAGAGATACCGAATACCACCGCACCAACAGTAGATGCCAATGGAGAGGTAGCCGTTGATACCACTGGCGGGCAATTCTTATTCTATTCAGACGAAGTAAATGTCTTAATGGCGACAAAATCTTTCGCTTTCAATTATAGTTCTGGCTCATTTGACCTGACGAATAACCAGCAATATGTACAATTTCACGAACCGATTACCATAACTGCGATTGATTGTTTTGTAACCAGCGGGACTTCGGCACAGATTGAGATTGAGGAATGTGACGCCAATGGAGCAAACTGCGCTACGACTGACGCGGCAATTACTTGTACGACCTCCGATGTTGCTGATGATGGCTCTCTTTCAAACGCTTCAATAGACGCATTGGATTGGGTTTTGGCTTCAATTTCACAAGGAGATGTTTCGGGGGACGTGGACTCAGTTCATATAAATGTTCACTTTAAATATACAGCACAATGAGAAAAATACTGATTACAATTTTAATAATCTTAGTGGTGCTTGATGTAAGCGGTTTTGCTTATCTGAAAACACGACCAGTAAGAACAGAGGAAACATTGGGGGCGTGGGGAGTTCCGAAAATCGGAACATTAGTTGAAGACGCAACTGGAGACTTTACCCTTACGGAGCCAGCAGGTGCTGCCTCGGGAGACTTAATGGTTGCTTTCATAGGGTATAGAGGAAATGCCGCAATAACAGGATTGGATAGCTGGGGAGTCGTAGCTTCGGCACAAAACGAAGGAGATACGGATATTTCAAACGGTATTGCTTCTGGGAAAATGTATTATATTACTCGTGGGGCTTCTGCCCCCGATTTAGTGGGACACAGAACTGCTGGCGATGTGCTTCAGGCAAGGATTATTGCTTATTCGGGATATGGATATGCTTACGATACGGGGCAGGCAGGCACTTTAGCTGTAGTTGCTTTTGATACTCTTGCTGGAGACATTACTACCGCAGAAGCAAATGAACTCATAGTGGCGATGGTATCCATAGGAGATAATGATAATACCGTAGGCTTTGATGCCGCTACCAAGCCAGACGTGGATTCTGGGGCAACGGATACTACTACCGCCCCTACCGCAGATACTTGGTTAGAACGTTCTGATGATATTACCACAACAGGAGCTGACCACGGCTTGGCTATTGCAGACGCAATTAAAGCTACTGCCGCAAATACAGGAAACTTCCACGCCACAGTAGAAGATGACTCAAGAAACGTAATGATAGTTGGTGCGTTTAAGATAAACCTTGCCCCCACAACAACCATTGATACCCCCGACAACAACGCCACAGGAGTAAGTGTAACCCCAGATTTACTCTTTACAGGAACAGACGCTAATGCAGATGAAGTGGAATATGAGGTACAGGTGGATACGGCAGATACTTTTGCAAGTGTGGTGGGAACTATAGATGTTGGTAGTACCGCATCAGATAGGGGTGCACAAGTGGGCGCTAATTATACATATCTTGATGTAAACAACCCTGTCGCTAGTGCTGGAACTATAAATGTTGTTGAAATATGGGCTTCAATTACTATTCCAGCGGGTGGTAAGATAGGAACATTTTATGGTAGTGGAACAAGTTGGCAAGTGAGAAGTTTTGCAACTTTAGGTGAAATAACTGCTGGTTCAAAAGTAATTGTTGGTAGGTTAAGTATTACCGCAGAAATTGGCGATATTTTGGGAATATTTACGAACACTTCTGGATATGTTGAAGAAGATACTACTGGTGGAGGTGGGGTACTTGGAAAAAGTGGAGATGCTTTTTCGGGAGGCCCATATACCTTTGCAACTATGGATGCCTCTGGGGTACTAAGTATATATGGATATTCTGGTACTCCTCTCCTTGACACCCTCTCCTCCACCGAATCCCCCTCACATTTTGCAGGTACAGGCTCTCCCTCTCCTTTTCCTTCAGGAAATCAGATAACTTATTCAGTTCAGGCGGCCGCAGGATTAACGGCTTCAACAGATTACTACTGGAGAGTAAGAGCAAAAGACGCTTCAGGTTCAAATACTTGGGGTGCGTGGAGTTTAGGAGATGCTTCACAGGGATATAATAAGTTTACTACTGCGGCGAGTGGGCCGGGCTGGACAGGAGAAGGGGAGATTATAGATAGTCCACCGATAATTATTGAGTGATTTCTTTCTGCGGATTTCTTGTTAAGAAACCGCATAAGAATTAAAGCAGGGAGTATTCGTTTTAAATAGTTAAAAATTAAAGGAGGATAAGAAATAATAATTAATAAACTAACATGCAAAACATAAAATTACACTGGATTGAAATCGTTCTACTGATTGGAATCTTAGTATTCCTTGGAGTACAAGCAAAGAACGAAACGGGAATCTTCAGCGGAAGATCGAGTGGAGGAGACAGCGCACAGGCAGAGTTTGTAGTCTTTGATGGTCAACAACAAAGCTTGGCGTCATTTTCTGCCGACGTTTCTGACAATGCCATCTATATTGAAGGAGATCCGGGTGCAGTATTCGCGAGTCCTTCTGTTGGAAACGTTGTAATGTTCAATACGGCTAGTTCGTTTGACGACAGCATTCTCACAGAGGATACAGCATACTACGTAGTCAGTACTTCTTATGCTGATCTTGGAACGACTGCGAGCAACAGCGATAGATTTCAAGTATCTACTACAAAAGGTGGATCTGAAGTTGATTTTGCTTCAACGGCGTCTGGAAGTGATGGCAAATACTTCTTTACACAAGAAATGAAAGACGCTGTCGCATTTGACGCGGGTAGTTATGAGTTCAAGACTATTACTATCAACGCAGAAGAAGTGGCAAGCGTTGGATTCAAGATTGTTGGATCAGATATGGAGACAGCACCAGATTGGTATGCTTCGCAATCAAGTACGAACAGATATGACAACGTTGCTGTCTATGACCTTCAGAACAACACAGAACTTGAAGGAGATACAGGAATTACGATTTCCGGAACAGACACAAATAGCATCTACCAGGTTTACGCAAACAACTTGAAGTGGCTATTCGTCAAGTCTTCAAATTACGCATCGGGTTCAGTAGATATAAGAATTAAGGGATTCTAAATATGGTTAAAGAACCAGAACCGTGGACAATCTCAATAAGTAAGTGGGGTGGTTTCTGTCCCGCGTATTTTGATAATGGTTGGTCTTTTTATGGGAACAAGAATCAAGCAACTACCATAACAGATATTGATTTACGAGACCCGAACGTTCTTACTCAGGGTCCGGGAATGCTGGTTGACACATCTTTGACGGGCGGGACACAAGCCGGTGAATTGGGGTCTAATCTTATTGTCGGAATTACCAAACATGCATTATCAAGTGATGCTGCTTATGCCTGTGGAGCTGCGAGTGTTTTTAAAATAACCTCAACAGCCGTATCTAACACTAATTTTCCTAAAACTATTACTGCCGGAACGGCTAACGTTTCTACCGATGTGCTTATCTATCAAGGAAAGGTTCTTGTTTTTTGGAACGATACAGGAGTAGACGGAGACATCGGATTGCTTACAAACGATACAACTTGGGACGACAACTGGGGATCAACAGTTGGTACGGGAGCGGCACAGCTTCAAGACGCGCCTCATTATGGGATAGTAGGAGGAGACGATGTTGCCTATATTACTAATGGATATTATATAGCTACGGTCGACGGAACGACCAAGAATGTTACGGCACTGGACTTTTTTACCGATTCAAAGACCGTATCGGTTTCGTGGAACGAGAATAGGGTGATCATTGCACTTAACAGACCGAATGTTACGGGGTCTAATTATAACTTATCTGCTATTTATAGATGGAACGGAGTATCAAGTTCGTGGGAAGGAGATCCAATAGAGGTCGGAGGAGAAATCGGCGCCCTATTTACCGAGAATGGAATTACCTATGTCTGGTGGAGAGACGCCATAACTACAGGAGGATATAACTTCGGATACATTAATGGAACAAGATTAGAACGAATTAGACGCTACAGTGGATCATTACCAAATCAGGCACAGGTGGGATTCTATGATGGTTTTATTGGTTGGATTTCAAGCAATGTATTGGTATTGTGGGGATCAAAAGATAAAGATTTACCGGTTAATTTCTTTAGATTTATAACTCCAACATACGCTACTGCAGGAACTTGGGCTGCTCCATTTGGAACGCCGTTAATCAGTTCAACCGCAAGCACGAATTATAATATAGCAAAAGCATCGGGATATAGTAAGGGAGCCAGATATAATACTATGGCATATAATATGAGAATACCTGGCTGGAAATGTCAAATTGATCTTGTTCAGTTGGGATTCGAAACTCTTGCAACTGGTGCGAAAGTGGACACGACTATTACATATAATCAAGGCGCTTCAACATTGGCGTTAGATCAGGTTGCGTATTCGGCTTCAGATTCTTCCACTTTCAGGAAGATTTATAATGGAGGATTACAATGTGATGACTTTAGGATAGATTTTTCGTGGACTAATGGGAGTACGACCAATCCTTTTAAAATAAGAACCCTTTTAATGACGGGAATTTGGATAAAAATTAATTAAAATAAAATTATGAGCGTAGGTTCATTCGCACAAAGTGAATTAAATTCATCGGTAACCGCAAAAGTAAGCGGTAGTTTTACTGCGGCTAATTTTTTAATTATAGCTAATGACTCGGTTAAGGAGGTCATATCAGAAATTGATTTACACGGCACAATAAGAAGCGCCGCTTTGTCGCCGAACCTTTTTGATGGCGTGTGGGATTATGCTTGTCCGACAGACCTTAAAGACGACAAGATAATAGATATTAAACCCCAAATAGGTAGGGGAAGGCACGATTACTGGCGCCTGGTGACCGCAGAAGAGTTTGACCAAGTCAAACAAGATAACCGCATTGACCAATGGGGAGATCCGATAACTTTAAACAAAGGTAGTTGGCTTGGAGACAACATAGTTGCTATTAACCGAGATGACTTGGTGAATAGACTTTTAATATCAAGGGTTATTGACGATACAGAAACGAGTATAAGTACGATGGATTCTTTAACCGCAGGAGGAGGAACCTGGACTTTATACGGAGACGGCACAAATCTTACGGCAGATACAGAAAATTATGTTAAGGGGAATGGTTCGATTAACTGGGATATAAGTGCCGCAGGAGGAACAACTGCAGGAATTTACAACGATGACTTAGATGAGTTTGATGTTTCGGATTATCTCTCGGCTGGTTCTGCGCTGGCCTGGGTATACATTTCATCTGCGACAAATCTTACTAATTTTATACTTAGAATTGGGAGCAGTTCGTCTGCTTATTATTCGATTACAATTACAACAAACAACGAAGCGGCTTCGTTCTACGCAGGATGGAACCTTCTAAGGTTTGATTTTACCAATAAATCTACTCCATCAGGAACCCCAGATGACGATGCCTGTGATTATGTTGCTTTGTATATGACAAAAGATGCTGCAAAGGTTTCCGAAACTGATTACAGATTCGATAATCTTATACTTAAACTTGGAACTCATCAACAGGTGGTTTATTATACCCGATACGGTTGGCAATCTAATGCCGGAGTATTCTTAGAAGATGCTACGGCCGTGACTGATTTATTGAACTGCGAGACTAACGAATATCCAATTATTGTTGCTAAGACCGCCCAGAGAATGGCTGAACATCTTAAGAATTTTAACGAAGCTGATAGATTCGAGAAAGATTACGAAAAATTGAAAGCAAGATATGTTATGAATAATCCGTCAAGAGCATTGCCGTTGATTCAAACATACTATGATTTGTAGAAATTATGACAGAATTATTTACACAACTGGTTGTTCCAGAACGAACACTTACGGATGTGTTCGAACTAATAACCGATGAATCTACTGGTATTGCACCGGCTGGAGTTTCGATAATCGTTGGAGGAACAATCTCTGGTGCTGCCTATAAGAGCAATGATTCCGGAGCAAGGGTGGAAATAAGGCCAGAGTGGGATCCAACAATTGGATTTGTTGCCTACAATGCTTCAAGTTCACAGGTCTTTAAAATAGAAATAGATGGCACGAATGTCGGAGATATTACAATTGGAAACTATGCTGGTGCGCAAGGTATCTTGTGGGATCAGTCCGCAGGCACTTTTAATATCAAAGGAACGTTTACGGCTACTGCCGGAACAATAGGCGGGTGGTCAATAAATTCCACTTCAATCTACACGGGGACAGAAGACCATTCAGGATATACAGCAAACGCGGGAGATATGACGATTTATTCTGATGGCACAAATTCTTCGTTCCACGCCAAAAACTTTTACATAGATATTGATGGAACTTTATTTGCTACGAATGCGAACATAGCGGGAACGATAACAGCTTCAGAATTACACATTCCCGACGAGGATATAACCGCAAACTCTTTTCATGTTGAATCAGATGGAGATACTTTTTGGGGTTGTACTCAAGCGAATTTTACTTCAAGTATAGCTAACGCTAAAGCGTATGTTTTAAAAAATGGTATAGCAAAGTTTAACAATCTGGGTTCATCTACTCAATTTGTAGCTTCTGATGGAACAAGTATTTTAGTTAAAGGCGTAGTAGCGGCTATCGGGTCTTTGCAGTTGGGGTCTTATACGTTGGCAGGAGCACCCGCAACAAGTCCGACTACCACGTTGAGTCCTTCTGCAATCGGAACAGCAAATTGGACAAATCCGACAAATGCTTATTCAAGCAATAATGTTTATGCCACTACAACAACCGCAGGATTAAAACAGCAATATAAGACATTTGGATTAGGAGCTCCTGAAACTCCTGTAATTCCGCACGGTTCAACCATACTTGGTTTAAGAGTTAAAGTAGAGTGTAAAGGAGATGCCGCAAACATGGAAGTAGCCGTTAGATTAAGTCCCGATGGTGGAACAGTTTGGAGCACAGCCAAAACAGCAACGCCGAACAATGGAAGTGATACAACGCTAACATTTGGGGACGGGACTGATTTATGGACAAACATTTCTCCTTATACTTGGAACACAGATACAATTACGGATACTTATTTAGTTTTAGATATTCAATGTTCAAATTTGGGTTCAGGGACAACATTGAGTGTTGACCATATCACATTAGAAGTTTTTTATACAACAGCGGTTCAGGCGGGTTCTTTAATATATGTCTCCGATGGACAAAAAGCAGGAGAGACAAGTTCTGGTAGTGGGAATTTAGGTTTTTGGGACGGAAGTAATTGGATAGCTACTGACACTGGAAATACACTTAATTCTGGATTAGGTTTAAAGCTTCCAAGATTGGCGAGTGAACCAGCGGGAACAGATGGTCAGATTTTTTACGATACTGCCTTGGATGTTTTTAAAGGATATAATGGAGCGTGGAAAACATTGGCTTGGGATGCTGATGTTCCAGTGGCATTTGGCGGTGATGGTTCAGATGGGGCACATGCTGGCGGCGGGATAGATTTAGGCAGTGCATTGGTTGTGGTTAAAAATTATTCAAGCATAACATTGGCTTCAGCGGTTCATATGACCTTTACCAATCCACACGCCAATGGAACTCTTATTATTATAAAATGTAGTGGAGATTTAAGTATTGGAAATGGCACAATGATAAAAATAGGTAATGATTCTACTGGCGGACAGACAGGGGCTTCAGGGGGAACGGCAGGAACAGCAGGTGTGGGAGCTACACCAGCTACAAATGGCGGTAATGGGAATAGTCCAACTGGATTATTTGATAGTGAAAATATTCATTATGGTAGTGGTGGAGGGGCACAAGACGGAACAGGTGGAAATGGAGGGGGAGGAGGAGGACAATTAACAGACGGAACAAACGGGACTGCTGGAACATCCAATGAAAGTGGACTTTTTGCCAAGGGCTTGAAACAAACAAACTTTGCTGGACTATTTGATTTAAATAATTATAGAAAAACATATTTTGCTTCTTGTGGAGCAGGCGGCGGAGGTGGAGCAGGAGGAGATGAAGATAGTATGAGTTATAATGGGGATGGTGGGGCGGGTGGTGCTGGTGGTGGAGCATTGATTTTAGAAATCGCTGGAAATTTAACTTTTTCAGGCACAACAACTATTGAGGCAGAAGGAATGAATGGAACAGACGGAGAAGCAGGAGGAAATGATAGTGGTGGTAATTATCCAAGAGGCGGTGGAGCTGGTGGAGGCGGAGCTGGTGGGACTGTTATAGTCCTTTATAAGGGAACTTTAACAGGGACATTAACTTCTTGTTCGGTAATTGGCGGAACAGGTGGGATAGGCGGAATAAACAGAGCTAAAAACGGAGGTAATGGTGGAAATGGTTCTGCTGGTTCTTATATTTTACAACAATATATTTGGTAATAAATAACAAATTAAAAATATGCCAACAATAAATCAAGCAACAGCATTAAAGGCGTGGGAAGCACGACCTGATTTACAAACAACATTTTATAGTCCCGTCTCTGGCGGATATACTAAACCAGGTGCAACTGGATGGGTTCAGGGTGGAACTATCTATGATTGGATAAATAAGTATGGTATTAGTGAAATGCCAGAAATTTTTAATCCTCAAGCGATTTCAACTCCCACGTCAGTTCCCACACCGACTCCCACACCCTCACCAACACCGACTCCTACGCCAACACCAACAACTGGTCCAACGACATTGCAACCTGGCGAATTGCCACCAGGAGCTGTAAAAGACCCATCGTCAGGAAAGATTTATTATCCGAGCGGAATTGCACCAACTTCTACGCCAACTTCCACACCTACGCCCGTAACGCAGACAGGAGCAGTAGATCAGAATATAGCAAATATCCAAAAAGTATTCGGGGCTGACTGGAAACCATCCCCTGCTTTTGCCAACCTTCAAAGTCAAGGAATCTATGGCGCTGTAAGAATTGAGGGAACGAATGAAGTTTATACAATCGGACCCGGAGGAAAGTATCTTTCAGCGGATGAATATAAAAACTTATTCGGCACGTCTAATCAACAAGGAATTGTAGGGATAGTAAGTAAAGAACAGGCAACTGCTCTTGGGGTTAAGCCCGAGGGCGTATCTTTTAATGATATGTTCGGAGAAGGTGCCAACAAGGTAGCGGAAACATCTGATTCTCTTGATGTCAACGAGGCCGCCGATGAAGCCAAGAGAAAGGAAGACGAAGCAAATGCAACGGCTGACGCAGCCAAAGAGGCGGAAAAATTAACCTATACTTATCAGACAGAGAAACTAAAACAAGACTTGGCCGCGATGGGGATTGACTGGGAAACGGGGGAAAAGATAACGAAACCACCTTTGCCCGGATACGAAAGCACCTATAAAAGCCTGATGTCAGAAAATGGAATGGAACAAATAAGTAGCGATATAAATGATATAAAAAAGAAAGAAAGAGAATTAGAAGAAAGTTATAAAAGAGGAATAGAAGAGAGTGAACAGGCACTTGCGCCAATGGAATTAATTGGAACTAAACAACAAGCATTAGATACCCAATATAGAAGAAAAGCAGAGGAATTAAGACTTCAAAAACAAACTCTTATCGATGAATACAATACAAAACTTGGAATGATTGAAATAACAATGAAATATAAAGAAATGGATTTCGCAACAGCAAACGACAATTATCAAACTTCATTCAACAATGCTATTAAACTTTTAGATATAGTTTCTGGTAGAGAAAAAGAAGCAAAAGACGATGTGCAAGCAATTAAGGATTCTGCAAAGGCCAATCTTTCGGTCATTACTTCAATGATGAGTGAAACCAATAAAGGATGGGACGAATTAGATTCATCAATGCAAACACAGATAACACAACTTGAATTAAAGAGTGGTCTACCACAAGGTATTACGAAAGCAATCTATGAGGGTATAGACACCACAAAAGACGAGAGTTTTCACATTGTAAGCGACGACCAGACACAGGTTTCTATATTCTACAAAGATGGCAGTGTTGATACTTTTTCTACCAGATTACCTAAAAAATCTACAGGTACAATCGTTACAGATGAAACGACTATCAATAAGTTTTATACCGAGTTAAATGGGACAGTGATTGATAATCAAATTAAGCGCGGTATAACCAGAGAGGTTATTGCTACTCAATTAAAATCACAATATCCCGATATTGACTCAAATGATATTCAACGGGCAGTTTATGATGCCTATCCAGATTCATATGTTAATAGATACAATCAATGATTCGGCTTTATAAAGACAATCCGACACCACTTACTACCGAACTAAAATCTACTGGAAAAATTAGATTATATTCCGATACTCAAGAAAAAAAGAAATTAGAATATCAACCAACGTCATTAAAACCTTCTATTAAGGAAGTATTTAAAACCGTATTAGGAAAGATATTTGGAACAATTTATAAAACAACAGAAAAATTTGATGCATCAAAAGTATTAGAAACCGTAGCATCTAAGCCATTAGAAAAGATTACCGCCGAATCTAAAACGGGCAAAGTAATTGCTGGATTATCAAAAGAAACATCGGGAGCGGGAATGTTGGCAAGAATAGAAAGTTTAAGTCCCCAAAAAACATATGAAGAAGCATATAAGGCGATTAAAGAGAGGGCAGAAAATCCCGAATCTTCAACCATAAGCAAATTCTTATATCAGCTTGGGAATACCTTACCGCAAACAGCAATAGGCGTTGCGTTGTCTTTTGTCCCCATTGCGGGAAAACCCTTATCTGCTGCTTATTGGTCTGCATTATCGGCATCAGAACAACTTGAAAACAAAGGAAAGGTAAGCAGTATAACAAATATAGCCATAGATACGGTTGGAGATATGATGCTTGGGAAATCTATTGAATCGCTATTTAAGAGTGGTGGGAAAACACTCTTAAATGTAATGGTTAAGAATTTTGGAGTTGAGGGTGGAACAGAAGTAGCACAAGATCTTTTAAAATATCAGAATAACTGGAGAATGGCAAAGACAGACGAAGAAAAGAACGCCATAATGGAGGAAGGTAAAAAATACTTTACCTCGGGACAAATTTTAATGACACTTGGAGTTGGCGGTGTAAGTGGTGCTTTAATCGGCGGAGCGGGACAACTTGTTGGCGGAAAGAATATATCTGCAGTTCAACAAACGACAAATATCCCTCAAATTGAAACTCCCGAAACGAAACAACCAAAAATACGATTATATAATGAGGACGGTAAAAAGATAATTCAAGGGGTCAAACCCGCCCCTACAATCGCCCCAGAAGTCAAAATTGCCCCCCCAGAGGCACTTTCAGCCGAAAAAGGTATAATCCCCAAAGAACTTGAACAAGCAATAATTAAAGAAGCGAAAGTTCCGAATAGAACATTAGACGAATTTGTATCAAAAGTTAATGGCGGGGCTACTCAATACGGAGAACACAACCCAAGTCTTCGTAAGTATGGAACGCCAGAAAGCGCGAGAATAAGTGATTTGGGAATTAATCCAGAAAAAGAAATTACTATTTATAGGGGGATTGACGATTTATCGGGGAAAGCAAGAAGGACAATAATTGACGGAGACTTTGTAACCACAGATTTTGAGTCGGCATTATCTTATACGGATGTTCCTAAAAATGTTGTAAGTAAAAGGGTTAAAGCAAAAGACCTAATTAAACAATTTGCCAGTGATTTTGACCCCAAAGACCCATTTTTTACGGGAGCAGATTTTATTTATTCTAATAGTAAAAATCCACTAATAAAACTTTCTAAATCTCAACTCACTGACTTCTACGCCCAAGCTACTAAAGGAATAAAAGAAGTTAAGGCGGAAATTAAACCAATAGAAATTACAGGCAATAAACCCAGTGGGGTTGCTTTGAATATACAGGTAAAGGCAATAGAGGCGGGACTCACGAAAGGATTTAAAGAAATTGCCGAATATACTTCAACTACATTTAAAGAACAGGCAGATACTATTGCTGAATTGATGAATACGAATATGGAAAAAGCCGGAAAGATTCTTACGGGAGAAGAATCCCTGCCAAGCAATATCAAAAGTTCATTTTTATTAAAGACAATGGCAGATTACGCTCAAAAAAAAGGAGATATTGATTTATTAATGAAAGCGGTTAATTCTCCGTTGGCAACCGAAACGAGTGAGGCAGGTTCGGTATTAAGTTTGGCAAGAGAAGATAATCCTTATTCTGCATTTTATAACATTAAAGAGGTCAATAAGGTTTTAGAAAAAGAAACCAAACAAAAGACGAAAAAACCAAAAGAGAAAGAAATTAACGAAATGAAAGAAGCCATTAAAAAGAAAACCGAAAAGGTCAGCAAGTATTCGTGGGCTAATTTTGTAAAAGAAATATCATGTTAGAAACACCGCAACATAGTGAAGATTTAGAAATGCTAATGAAAGTATTTTGGTGGGGATTAGTGATAATTATTTTAATCAGTATATTTTAATGTTTTGTTTACCAAAAGAATTAGTTAATAAAATTTTAAAAGCCATCAGAAGTGGTGAGTTTAATCCTGAAAAATTAAACAATATGACTTCTGCTGAAGTAAGAAGTTATTTGACCGGCCTGGTCGGTAGCGAAAATGCCAAACAGATTAACCTTTTATATGAAAGAAAGCTACTTCTTAAAAATCAAGAAAAGGCAATGTATGATTTAGCAAGAGAAATTACTGGACTTTCGCAAAAAGACAAGCAGGCGACCCTTGATAAAATAAAAGAAACCTATATCAAAAAACAAGAAAGGATGTATTCTCCCAAAGAATATGAGAAGTTTCTAAATGAGCTTACCAGCGATATTTATTCCAAGAAATACAGGACACAGATTTCATTAGAAGAAGCACAGAAAATTACGGAACTTTCACAACTCGCCAAAGAAAAGCTTGATAAGGTTCAAAGTATCCGCGAGAACGGAACATATAAAAACCCCGAAGACAGAAAAACCATAGGAATAAATTTTGGGGCTTCAAAAACAGCCCTGGATAACTATATTTCAGCAATTAAGCAAGAAGCAAGAAAACGACCCCTTATAAGTCTATTCAGGGGAACGATTAAGGAACGGGTAGGAGCAATCATTGAAGATGCCAGAATATCTTTTAACTTTATAGCAGAAAACTCAAGGGCATTCCTTGCCGGGTTTATGGATAATAGTTTTTTTGGAAGGCAGGCAAGAAAAATGGCGACAAGACCGGCTACAATGAAGGCATGGGGATCAAATTTTAAACAATCACTTAAAGAGGGATTCAAAACATTGATTGGTAGAAAAAATGCAGCACAGGAAATTTTAGATGCAACTAAGGCGAAAATTTATTCAAGTGATAGTTATCTAAATGGTTATTATGATGGCAAGGGGCTGGAAACAAAGCTTGATATAGGAACCGGCGAAGAAGAAATACCAACTTGGGGACCAAGTAAGATACCATTTATTGGAAGGTTGTTCGCAACCGCAAATGTAATGTATGAAGGCGGAGCAATGACTTGTAGGGCAGACGCCGCAGATATTATGTATAAATTAGCCGAAAATCAACAGCAAGCAAAAACCGGAAAAACAAAACTTGAAAAAGAAGACCTTGCGAGCATAAATTTACTGGTTAATAGTATGACGGGAAGAGGAAGCATTGGTGGGTTGGAACGGGCAGGCAAAGAAATCAACAAGGTATTTTTTGCTCCAAAATGGGTTAAGTCGCAAATAGACACATTGACTCATCCATTGGGATTTGATATTTCGGGTAAAAAGATAACTTCATTTGCCCGCAGACAAGCCCAAAAGAATGTTTTATCGTTAGTGGTAAGTAGTGGTTTGATATTGTTAATGGCTAAAATGATTGACCCCGATAGTGTTGAGGAAGACCCGACAAGTGCTGATTTTGGAAAAATAAAAATCGGCAACACACGAATTGATGTTACCGGTGGATTTGCTTCTTATGTGGTTTTAGCAATGAGAACATTTAATCAGGCATCTAAAAGCTCAACCACTGGCGTAAAGTATAAATTTAATGATGGTTATGGTTCACAGGATGGATTTGATGTATTTTGGAATTTTGTTGAAGGTAAGTTTTCTCCAATTGGTGGCGTTCTGGCTGATTTGATAAAACAGAAAACATTTGAAGGCAAGAAACCGACAATTGGCACAGAAATAGAAGGTCTTGCTGTTCCGATTATAGTTCAAACCGGAATAGATGCCTACAAAAAGAGTGTTTATGGTTCAGAGATATTGTTGTCTTTGCTCGCCGACTTTGTAGGATTCAGCGCGGGAACATACGGATATACAGCCAACTGGGAAGAAAAAACAAGCAAAGAAATGATTAACTTTAAAAAACAAGTGGGTAAAGATAAATTTAAACAAGCCAACGAAGATTTTATCAAAAGAGTTGATAAATACATTCAAAGCGAAGCATATAAATCAATCAAAGATAATGAAAAAAAATCAGACGAGTTGTCCGATAAAAAAACAGAAATTAAAAAAGATATTTTTGATAGACATGGATTTAATCCCGAAGATTACGAATCCAAATAATTATTCTACCGCTCAATTAAATAGTATCAAGTAATAAATCGCTTGTCAATGGGTGCAGAATATTATAAAAAATTCAGAAAAAATTATTGGGGAATATAGTTTTTTTCTCTGGGGGCGGACATATTTCTCCTTTTATAGTCTGCTCCCAGAGGAGAAAATAATCATTAACCACAAAATAAATGAAAAAAGTAAATCAATGGTTTGATACCGAATTAGAAGTAGCAACTCTTGGTATTCTGTCTATTGCTGGTCTTGAAGGAATCGCCCTGATAAAGGGGGTAGATGGAGTTATGTTTGGAAGTGCGATGGCAGGCATAGGCACTATCGTAGGATGGATATTTAAGGGATATGCTTCAGGGAAAAAGAAGAAGACTTAGAATGAGGACAATAGCCATAATGACCCAAAGATTGATTACAATTATGGCAGAGAATTCGGAATCCTGTAGGGAAATGTTGTTTGCGCAACCAAAAGTAAATTTTATAACTACCAATCAATTTGTGTTCTTTTCTGTGTTGATTACCCTTTCCAGAAATATGGTCAATAGATAAAAATTCTTTATGAGATTCACCACAACAAGTGCATTTATTTCCATAATGCTTAAGAACTTCATCTCTAAGTTTAATGCAGTATTCTCTCTTTTTAAGGTTTAGTTTTTCTCGGTTTTCCTGACGATAATTACGAGAATATAAAAATCGCTCTTTCCTTTTTTCGGAAGACATTCTGGCATACCATTTCCTGTTCCAAATTCTATGTTGTTCCAAAAATTTGGCATAGCGAATGGGATTCATTTTCAATTTTTCGTATGATTTTTTCCTCATATCTTAATCTTATCAAGGTATTATGTTTTGTCAAGTATAGCAGTAATCGGAACAATTATCGGTTGGGTATTCAAAGGATTTTCTTCTCGGAAGAAAATCAATAAGTAGTTCTTTCTCTCTTTTAATCATTAAATTTATATTTATGAATAAACCAATTCGTTCAGGAATCATTCTTGCTCCAATAGTAGAAACCGACTATATGTTCGGTAAGTTGGGCGATACCGAGATTCGCGTTTCAGACGGAAACTGGACACAATTCCTACCAGCCAATGAGAAACAACGTCAGGGATTTGAGAGTATGTGTTGCACCAACTTTTCTTCAACTTCGGCAGTGGAGATTCTATTTACCCGATTGATTGAATTAAAATTGATGTCTGTCGGGAATCTGAAATGGCTAAATGACAACGGATACATAGATGTTGGCGGACATATAAATTTCTCTGATAGGTTTGATGCTTTGGTATCGGGGACAAGTCCTGACTACGGAAATACCTTAAAAGCCCCAGCAGATGCTAAGCACAAATACGGACTGATACCAGAAAGCGTGTTGCCTTGGACTGATAGTGAAGTAGATTATTTCAATAAGACAAAGATAACCCCCCAAATGTATGTTTTGGGTCAGGAGTTCTTAAAACGCTTCACCATTAACTACGAGATGGTCTATGCCAGTGATTATGCCACTGCCCTACGAATATCGCCTCTGGCGGGCGCTTGCTTTGCTTGGAATGGCATTAATAATGGTGTATACTATAGAGTAGAAAATCCGACAAACCACGCAATAGCAATTATTGACCCGCCAACTATTTGGCAGATATTTGATTCTTATGACCCATTCATTAAAAAATTAGCAGATAATTATAACCTTATGGGTTATGCTGTTCGCTACATTATAACAGAGAGCGAACCACTACCCCAGACGGTAAAAAAAAACATGTATACACTAAAAAGAGATCCAAACGACACAAGTGAGGTTTACGCCTTTTCAGAGGACGGGTTGGCCAAGCGCCATCTCGCAAATAAAGGCACATTAATACAAGGAGCTACAAACCTTGACAAGTATTGGACGTGGACAGAGACTACCACTATACCCAATGCCACCTCATTAGAATGGGGAAAGGCAACCGAGTGTGCGGAGATTTTATTGCTCGCACCGGACAATAAGTATGTCGAAGTCCCCACGGGAGGATTCTCTCTGTGGGCGTGGATTAAATCGCTCTTTAAATAATAATTAACAACTAAAAATTATATGAATAGTACATTTTTAACTCTCAATTGGGGAGACTTCGGGAAAGGTCTATTATTGGCCATCATTTCTGCGGTTCTTACTTTTCTGATTGACATATTAAACGAAAAAGGACTCAATATAAGCGCTGCGGATTTGTCTGCGATTTTACAGATAGCTATTACGACTTTGATCGCTTATCTTGGAAAGAATCTTTTTACCAATTCGCGGGGCCAGTTAGGTAAGGGGGAATAGGATATTTTTAAGATCCTAATAGTCGTAATACTTGGGGCATTTCTGTTTCCGGTAGGTATGACTACTAATTCTGATTTATTCAGAGATTCTTTTGTATATTCAATAAGTGAAATTCCCGTTCCGGAACAAAAGACATTGGCCGATTTAATGGTAAATACAATGGACTTAGAATTGAAAAAAGAAATTATCACAGAAATATCTAAATATGACTGGCCTATAAATACTGCCATTGCCGTTGCTAAGTGTGAAAGCGGATTAAATCCTCGCGCCTACAATCCCGAAACGAAGGCAAAAGAACGGGGTATCACAATTTATTCATCTTATGGCGTATTTCAACTCAATAGACAATATGACGAAAGATATTATGATTATCAATATAATATATTAGAGGCGTATAAGCTTTATCAAAAAAGAGGATTTAATCCTTGGACATGTTTTACAAAAACATATTGAAATTAGGCAGGTGATAATATATCACTCGTGCAATAAAAATTGATTGTGGGGGCAAATTAGGTGGCAAGTTTTTGGGTGGTGACGACTTGACAAACAAATTAAATAGGAATATAATTATTATAGATTGAGTTAGCAATCTTTTTAATAAGACGCCTCATCGGTTGCTAACTCAACTGGTGAGGCGTCTTATTTTATGGCAAACAAACAACATGTGTTAGAATTAAGACAACAAGGATATACCTATCAAAAAATAGGAAAAGTTTTTGGCATTTCAAGACAACGAATTCATCAGATTTTAATGGGTTATAAGTCGCCATCATTTAAAATTCATAAACACAAGAAAAAAATAATTGAGTTAATTCCTAAAAACTTTGCAGGCATAGAAATTAGTGAAAAATATAGACACACAGGTAAGGGATTAACAAAAAGTGAATATAAAATGTATAAAGTATATCGGTCTCAAAAATGGAATGTTATTCATAATGGTTTGCCAGATTTTTTATTATGGAGATTTGATAAAAAGAAAAAGAAATATATTTTTGAATGGAGAGAGGTTAAAAAGAATAAAGATTTCAAATTAAGCAAAGAACAAGAAATAGTTTTTGCGATTTTCAAAAAATTAGGATTTATTGCAAGGATTGATTTCGCCACAGACTATATGTTAAAAGACATTAAAAAGTTTTCCACAGGCAAGGGGACTTGACACGACATTAAAATTAAATTAGCATTAAATTGTATGATAAAGATACCAAATTATTTAATAGAAAGGCGCAATGAAATTTATAATGATGTGTGGAAGAAATATAAGGCAAAAGGATTAAGATTGGTTGACCTTGCCAAAATATTTCGTATGCCAACTGCACATCTTTTTTATATTCTTAAAAAAGAACATGAAAAGAAAATTGCACGAAGGACTGATCGCTGAAATAAAAGATTTGTTTGACGGAAGCTATGGCAGCGTCAGGGAATTATCTCGGATATTCAACATACCAACAAGAACAATGGCGTATGTTGTTGATTATCACGGTCTAAAAGCAAGGATAAAGAATAGTTATGATAAATGGAGACAGGATTATCGGGAAAGATATTTGGCAAAGGGCAAGGCGTATTATCAAAAAAACAAAGAATATCTCCGTGAATATGCAAGGATAAATCATAAGAAAAAATATTGGGCGGATCCGGAGAAACACAGAGCAATGTCTAGGGCATATTATTTGAAAAATAAACATGAAAAAGTGTAGTAAGTGTAAAAATAAATATCCAGCTACTTTGGAATATTTCAAGCCAGACAAATCAGTTAAAGATGGATTTGGTTCTTGGTGTAGGAATTGTAAACAGGAAATTGATAGAGTTTATAGCCGTAAATATAGATTAGAACATCCCGAACACACAAAGGCACAGAATAAGAAGTGGAGACCCGAACAAGGCGAACTGATCAAGAAGTATTGGAGAGAGCATCCCGACAGATATAGGTGTATGATTATATTCCACTGTGCCCTTATTAAGGGGATAATAGAAAGACAACCCTGCGTGGTGTGTGGCGATCCTAAGTCGCACGGACACCATCCTGATCATTCAAAGCCCTTAGAAGTTATTTGGTTATGTCCTCTACATCATAAGTGGGTTGAGTTTAACTTAATGGCCGTTCCAGCATAATAATTAATAAAAATTATATGACACCAATAGAATTAGTAATGAATCAATTTAGTTTCGTTCAAAGCGAAATATTGAAATTATCAGATGAAGAAGAGCCCGAACATGACCCAGGAGTAGAAGAGGGTGATTTAGACAGAGACTTAGAGGAAGATGACGAAATGCCAGATGACGAGATAGAAGATGATAATGAGAATATATGAAATACAACTTCAACAAAGTTAAACACCAACACTTTTTAGACGGCAAGCAACTAACCGGCTGTACGACTATTTTAGGCGTGGTAGCTAAGCCAGCACTCATTCAGTGGGCAGCGAATATGGCGGTGGATTATATTAGGGCAAATGGAAATTGGAAATTGACAGACGAGGAATTAAATAAAGTTTTTGAAGAAGCCCGTAAAGCCCACACCAGAAGAAAGAAAGAAGCCGGAGACTACGGTACCAAGACCCACGAAGAGATTGAAAACCTTGTCCTGAACGCAATTAAGAGCAATAACGGCATAGTTACGGGTACTTCCGACAACAAGTCAATTCAGAACTTTATCAATTGGGCAACCGAGAACAAGGTTAAGTTCCTTGAAAGCGAAAAAAACATTTACTCGGAACGTCTCTGGCTTGGAGGAATCGTTGACTTGGTAGTAGAAATAGACGGCCAAGTATGGATTGGGGACGTTAAAACGTCAGGTAGCGGGATTTATGTGGAGAACTTTTGGCAGTGTGCCGGCTACGACCTAATGCTTCAAGAAATGAACTTATATCCAAAGGTAACGGGTTATCTGATTCTTAACCTTAAAGAGTCAGGCGATGTGTTAGAGAAGAGAAGCATCTCTAATGAAGATAATATCAGGGCATTCTTGGCTTGCTTGGATATTTATCGCATACAAGAGAAAATTAAAAACCAAATAATATAAAAATATGTCAAAACTATATCAAAAAAGAGTATCAGTCGGCGCCTTCTTAAAAAAGGGCATTGACTTCAAAGAGGGCGACCTGGTAGAGATCGCAAATGAGGGTAAAGAAGTTTCGGGAGAGTTCGGAATGCAAGACATTTTCTTAATAAAGCTCCAAGATGGGAAAGAAGGAAACGTCAGCTTTAACCAAACAACCATAAATGGATTAATAGACGGTTACGGGCCGGACGCATTGGGCTGGGTAGGTAAAAAGGTAAAAACATGGAAGGTTAAACAAAATGTAGCTGGTAAATTTGTTGATGTCTGGTATTTTTCGCACCCAGACGCAGAACTGACAGAGAATGGATTTGTATTGCCGATTAAGGCGGAAAAAGATTCTATTAATACTAAAATAAGCGAAGGGGAAGATGAGGTTAGGGCAGAAGATATTCCCTTTTAAATAAAAAATTTGTGCCAGAAGGACGAATACTTAAAAAAGTAATATCTCAAAGTAGAAGATTGGCATTATTGTCAAGTGATACTTATCGTCTAATTTATACCTGGCTTCTTCCTCATTTAGACATAGAGGGTAGGTTTTCCGCCAATCCGGAGGTTATTAAGGGAATGATTGTGCCACGAATTAAAAGAATAACTATATCAATTATAGAAAAGGCACTTTTAGAAATGCACGAACTTGAACTTATAATCCTTTATAATGTAGATGGAGATAGGTTTTTAGAGGTTAGAAAATTCAAAGATCATCAATATTTAGACCTTAAAAGAGAGGCCCCAAGTCATATTCCATCAATAGATAAAGGAGAACTCATAGAGTTATCGGCGAGCAGTCAGGGAGTTATCATAGAGAACTCCCCAGTAAGTAAAGTAAAGGAAAGTAAAGTAAAGGAAATAGGGGCAACTCCTAAAGTCGTTGCGACATTTTTCTCAACTATTCAAAAATACTTCACGGCTGCCTATGAGAAAAAATTTGGTAAAAAACCATCAATAGATTTTGGCAAAGATGGCAATGTGGTTCGTCAAAAAGAAGGTTTATTTTATCCAATAGAAGAAGCTTATCAATTAATAGATTCATTCTTGGATAGTAAAAAAGCCGAAGAATGCGGCTATACACTATCGGTTTGTTTCTCGAGCCATACTGTTAATTTATTCAGGGCGGGAAAATTGGGAAACACCGGCCTATCTGAGGATGAACTCTTTGAAAAATATGCCAGTGGTAAAAAATGAAAAAGGCGAAGTTAAAAATCGCTATATCATAAAAGATATAAAAAACAGGGAATGGGATTCTTTTTATTCTTTAATACACGCCTATAAGTTTGTTTCTAATTTAGAAGACGGGACTAAGCGCTATGGCAAAAAGATTATATTTGCGGTAGCATTAACAGAAGAGTGGGCAAAAGAACAGGAAGATAGGATGATTGGATTTAAGTGTTTATTCTGCGGAGATACCGGAGCAAAGGCTACGGGGGCATTCTGTAGTTGTGATCTTGGAAGGGCAGCTTATAAGTATTTTGGAATAAATGCCGAAAATTATGAAAGATAGATCTATGTTTTTTGGAAAAGTGAACAAGGGAAAGATAGATGTCTACGACCAATTTCTAATATTCAATGGCTTTGTGCATGGTGTAATATCAGTAAAGGCAATAGAGACAATGCATATAAAAAGATAAATACATGAATACTCAAAAACAAAAATTTAGTGCTACATCAGATGGAAAAGAATTAAAGTTTCACGATAAGATAGGAATTTCTATATGGTTGGAGTTATTAAAAGATAAAGAATTGGAAGTTGAAATAGGAAGAATAATCAATAAACGAAGTTCTACTCAAAATAATTCTTTACATAAATTATTTGACTTGGTTTCAGAAGAGTGCGAGGAAAACGGGGTTAGTGTGAGTATGATAATAACTGCCCTAAATAAAAAAGGAGTTGATGTTATACCCTCGCCAGAATTCATTAAGGAACTTTGGCGAGTAATCCAAATCGCAAAACTTAAAAAATATAGCACGACTCAACTTGATAAAAACAAGGAAATAGATTTAGTTTATGAGGCGTTCTGTAAGTTTATAGGGGAAAATTGGGGTATTTATGTTCCTTTTCCCTCGGTTGAAAATCCAATTTATCAATAGCACCTTAAAATTTAGCTCTTATATTCCTACCAGTTTAAATCTTGCTTGTTTTAATAAAAGGAGGGCGGGTCAGAACTTCATTTACTTGGAGAAACGCCGACCCGATCACTCGCCTGCGAGATAACTGCCGACCTTGTGTGGGCAGAAGCTGGTAGGAATATGGGAACTATTTTACCAGAATACTCACCAAGAGAAACAAAAAAGCCACAGATGTGGAGATGGATTTTAGCATTGATTGTTTTTCTGATTATTATGTTTTTTCTCTCTTTAAAAAGCAATGGGTTTGAGGTGAAGAATGAGAAGTCAATGGAGTTTCCGCATAAAGCAGTTGAAGTTAGCTCCCAAGTATATGCCATAATTTCTTGCGAGAGCCAATGGGTTGAAACCGCCAAAGGTGATTTGAATTATATCTACCCGGCTTATGGATTGATTCAGGTTCAGGAAAGAACTTGGGACTACCTTTCAAAAAAAATGGGATTTAAGGGTGATATTAATAGTCCGCACGACCAAATAAGATTTTTAACATTGGCGCTGGAAAAAGGATTTAGTTCTTATTGGTCGTGTGCTCGGATTTTGGGAATCAAATAAGCGTTCTTTAAAAAGCGAATAAGGAGGAAAAGATGACTATTGTAAAACTTCTGCTCTATTTTGTGGCGGGGCTTCTGCAGTGGTCAGCGGCAACACTGCGGACTTGGTTTATTGCCAACGGAAAAATAGCCAAGACAATGTATGTTGTCTTTGTTGAGGAGCTGTTGTTGGTTGGTGTGTCCGCTTATGTGATAAATCACCCAAAGGAATGGTTTTTGCTCCTGTCGGGAGCTTTGGGTGGGGCAATCGGTTCCGGTATTTGTTTAACCCTTTCTATGAGGAGGAAAAAATGAAATGGTATTGTCTGGCAATCTTTTGGAAGAGTGGAGAGGTCTCCAAGATTCTATTTACGGACGAGAAGTTCTGTGAAACGGTCGCAGAATCATTCAGAGCCAGTCCGAAAGTAGATGGATGTATCATCACGGAGGAGGTGAGAGATGAAAAAAGTAATCGTTCTTCCTGACATTCATTACCCCTATTTCAACAAGAAAGCTTGGTTTGCTGTCCTGAAGTTCATCAAGTGGTTCAAGCCGCATATCCTTGTTCTCTTGGGAGACGCAATTGAGATGCGGAGTATTGACCACTGGAAGAGAGAGAAAGGCAACCTCAAGGCATTTGAGGGTAAGCGGTTGCTTCACGATTACGAGAACTTCAAACAGGACATTCTTGAACCACTGGAAAAGCTCTGTCCACAAGCAGAAAAGCATTATCTTTTCGGAAATCATGAGGATTGGCAGTACCAACTGGTTGAAGCGAACCCGCAATTAGAGGGGTTGGTAGAAATTGAGAATGTTCTCAAGCTCAAAAAGCGTGGCTGGAATGTAATCCCTTATCTCATCCGGGGAAAGCATGGATCTGCCTTACGAGGCAAACTGAAACTTGGGAAGTTGACCTTAGTCCATGGTGAGTACACCAACAAATACCACGCAGAAAAGACCTCTCAGTCCTACATGAAAAGCGTTATGTACGGCCATACCCATGATAGGCAACTCTACACCAAGGTCCACGTTGAAGATCCAAATGACTACCACACCTGTTCTTCAATCGGTTGCCTTTGCGACAAGTCGCCTCAGTATCTCTGGGGCCGACCCAACAGGTGGATCCACGCATTTGCAATTATCTACATCAGGAAAGATGGGCTATTCAACGACTACGTTCCCATTATCATCAATGGCCAGTTCACCTATGCTGGTCGCACCTTTTCCGCCTAAGTTCGCTAACAACGAGAGGAAGACTTAAATGTCCAAAAAAAGAGAACGCATTACAAGCGGTGCCTTCCTCTCGTTCTCTTTGTATGATTTATAAAAAAGTTTTACCAAAATTTGTTAAACTATTAGACCAAAAAATGCTCAAAGGTTTTTATTCCTACGGGGATAAATCTTTTAGCCGAGATCCCAAAGAGCTAATGAATGAAATTCAGGCGGAGATAATTGATATAGCGGGTTGGGGGATGGTGCTTTGGCAGAGAATTGAGGATTTAAAAAAGAAATGGAGGAAAAAATGACAAAAAGAGTTTATGTCGCCGGTGCTTATTCTGCGTCAAACATTATCTCGGCCCTTGATAATATGAGGCGCGGAATGAGGGCGGGGCTCGAAGTTCTTTTGGCGGGGTTTGCACCCTTTGTTCCTTGGTTTGATTACCACTTTCAGTTGATGATTAGAGACGAAGAAACTCTAACCGTGCAGAATTATTACGATTATTCAATGGCGTGGCTTGAAGTATCGGATGCAGTTTTGGTTCTTCCCAATAGTGAAAACTCTAAAGGAACGCAAGCAGAAATTCAAAGGGCAAAAGAATTGAACATACCAATCTTTTACTCTTTGGACGAACTTAAAAGGTTCGCTGGTTAATCCTTAAAGCCAGCACAATTTATGCCATACATAAAAAAAATTAATAGAGACGAATTAAACATGGGGAAAACCCCAGAAAACGTAGGAGAGTTAAATTATGTTTTAACTAAATTGATTTTAGATTATTTGGGTGATAATCCGCACTACCAAAATTATAATGATGTCTTGGGAGTTTTAACTGCAATTCAATTTGAGATTTACAGAAGACGTATCGCGGATTATGAAATACAAAAATGCGCTGAAAATGGCGACGTATATTAAATAAAATTCTGGGTAAAACAAGCAAAGGGCTGTTTGGCTAAATAAAAATATGTGGAGCAAAAAGTATAAAATTGAAAAATGTATAATTTGTGGAACAAAAGATAGAAAACACCAAGCACATAAAATGTGTAGAATTTGTTATCACAAAGAACAAAGAAAAAACAATTTATCTCTTGGCAGGATTAATTATTATAAAAAGTGCTTGTTCTGTGGCAAGAGATTTAAGCCATTAAAACAAGAAATTAAGAAGGGTGGTGGTAAGTTTTGTTGTTTTAAATGTTTTAATGATCATAGAATAAAAACAGGAATTTATCGTGGACGAGTAATAAATGATGGATATATTTGGATTCGTGTCCATAATCATCCTCGTGCAAAAAGTGGCAAATATATGGCAGAACACCGACTTGTAATGGAGAAATATCTTGGAAGATATTTAGAGAAAGATGAAATCGTTCATCATAAAAATGGAATTAAAGATGACAATAGAATTGAAAACTTAGAATTAATAAAAATGGGAAGAAAGGGAAATCACTACGGAACAATACTTTGTCCCCATTGCCAAAAAGAATTTTGTATTAGATAGTGAAAACAGATTGGCTCCCTTAATGGCTGTGGCCGACCACGGGCAATCTGCGGGCAAAATACAGGGGGCGAATATGTCCGGTAAGACCGCAGTCGGGTCGCACCCAGAACAATAATTAACCCCCTAATTCTTAAAGCCATTATGAAAAGAGAAATAATAATAAAGCGTGGTCAAAAATGGCAGAACAAGGCAACGGGCAAGATTGTTAAGATTTTGCGAAAAGCCACAGGAAACCGCCACTGGACAATAGACAATGGACACCATATTCACGAAGGAACATTGTTAAAGTTTTATCAAGCCATTAATCCTTAAAAGAAGATAAAAGTATATGAGAGAAATAAAATTTAGAGCGTGGGACAAAAATAAACAAAAGATGTTTTATTTTAATATGCACCCAAAAGAAACATATGTTGATAATCTTGTAATTTTCGGAGATGGTAGTTGGGTATTCCAGAATTCTGAATTAGGAGAAGATGAATTGTATACTGATTACACAATGGGTATTTTAATGCAATACACTGGCTTAAAAGACAAGCAAGGAAAGGAGATTTATGAGGGGGATATTGTAAATAATCTTAATCCAGTAGAAGGAGAAGAAGTGCCATATAAGGTAGAATGGAATGTTTGTTTTGGTGGATGGGGATTGTTTTATAATGCGGACTATGAGGTCATCGGCAATATCTACGAAAACCCAGAATAATTAATCCCTAAAAGCCGAGTAAACAATTAACTAATAAAAGGATATGTTAACACTACAACAATTAAAAGAGATGAAACCGCACACAATTTTTGAATTTAAGGCAGGAGAGATGGATGGACGGACATTTATGTGGGTTGCCGTTAGGGGCGGAATACACGATTGGGCTATTTATACTTCTTTAAGTGCCGTTCCTTTTGTAGATTTTTGGGGCGCGGACAAAAAAGAACTGGCAAGACGCGGAGATAAATTATTTAATAAAGAAAAGATAAGAGAGCTTGTGCCTTGCGATGACGAGGCATTTGCGATGTATCGTTATTAACCTAACCCCCTAATTCTTAAAGCCATTAATAATTAAAAGAATATAAAAATATATGAAAAAACTCTTATTAAAAATTATCTTATGGATATTGATAATTGTTCCGATAGCAGTAATCTATATGACAAATGCTTGGTGGGCTTGGTGTGTATTTGCTGGATTCTTTTCAATGATGATATTTCAATTAGCATTATGGCTAAAAGAAAAAGACAAGATTTAGATTTAACCTAACCCCTTAATTTCTATATGAAAAAATATCACAAAAATTGTAAATTCTATTCTCTCAAAGGGGGTAAAAAGTTCTGTCGGAAGTTTAATGAGTTTATAAAATGTGCCGATAAAAAACAAGAAGATTATAAGTGTTGGAAGCATAAAGGACGAGGAAACTTTAAGGCATATTGTCCCATAAAAAAGCAATGGTTTTCTTGGGTTAATTGGGACGAAGAAAATTTGAAATTACGCGTCAAACAAGAAGGTTTAATAAAATTTCAAAGGACTTAAAACTAATTTAGCGAATAATAATTAACCCCTTAATTCTTAAAGCCACTAATTAACTAATAAAAAATAAAAGATATGAGTAAAGACGAACTAAGAGAAAGGATTTACGAGATATTGTTTCGCTATATGAAAAATAGCGAAGATTTGAAATGCCTTGTTTTAGACAAAAAAGATTTGGAAGACTTAGTTTATATTTTAAGCATCAACCTAACCCCTTAATTCTTAAAGCCATTATGAAACCAATAGACGACTTTATAAATACAATAATCTGTGGCGACTGCTTAGAAATTATGAAGCAACTGCCAGATAAGTGTGTGGATTTGGTTTTGACTGATATTCCCTATGACGGAGTAAGTCGTGAAAGTCAGGGATTGAGAAATTTAGATAAGGGCGATGCGGATGTTATTACTTTTGATTTAGATAAATTCCTACGAGAAACGGACAGGATTTGTTTTGGTTCGGGTTATATCTTTTGTGGGTGGGGACAAATATCGCAAATAATAAATTATTTTAGTAACTATTCTACGAGATTGTGTGTATGGGAAAAAACCAATCCAAGTCCGATGAATGGAGATTTTATATGGTTGAGTGGGGTAGAGTTTGCGGTTTATTTTAAGAAACCAAATGCCACATTTAATCAGCACTGTAAAAATCCTGTATGGAAATTCCCAAGTGGAACGAACAAACAACATCCAACAGAAAAACCAGTAGAATTGTTTAAGCACCTAATTATGAGCAGTTCAAATGAAAACAATTTAGTATTAGATGCTTGTATCGGAAGTGGCACAACCGCAGTCGCCTGTAAGCATCTTAAAAGAAACTTTATCGGCATAGAAATCAGCGAAAAGTATTGTGAAATCGCAAGACAAAGATTACGCCAAGAGATTTTATTATAACCCTTAATTCTTAAAGCCATTATGAAAAAGAAGATAGTTAATGTTTTGGGAATGGAACTTGAAAGATGGAAGCATAAAAGTTGTGTGGCGTTTTTCGGAATAGGTGAGGACTGGGCAACCCTTTATAAAATAGAGTCCGAAAAGAAAAACAGCGGACATGCTACCGAATTACTTATAGGGGCGAAAAAACATTATGAGGGATTGGGCAAAAAGTTTGGGGGTTCAGTGGCATTAAGCCCCGCAATGAAATATCTTTATAAGAAATTAAACATTCCAGAATATAATTTTTAATCATTAACACAAAATAAAAAGATATGTATAAACCAAACTACAAATCAAAGTGTTGTGGGGCGAAAGTTAAAATTGAGGGTGGTGTTTCAGATTTTGGCGGCAGATATAAAAAGGGTCAAACTTATCATTTTGTTTGCCGAAAATGTAAAAAGCCCTGCGATATTTTAGAAGAAGATAATAAAGTAAATCTTTAACCCCCTAATTCTTAAAGCCATTATGAAAAAATATCAAATAATATATGCTGACCCTCCTTGGGAAATGCAGGGAGGAGCGTATAATCCCGAATATCCCACAATGTCGGTTGGTGCGATTAAAAACTTACCAATACAGGAAATGACAGATGATAATTGTGCTTTATTTTTGTGGGTTCTTAATAGTAGACTACAAGAAGGATTAGATGTAATGAGTTCGTGGGGGTTCAATTTTAAGACAATAGCTTTTTGCTGGGTTAAAACATCTCAAAAAACAGGTATGCCAAATTGCCGAGTAGGAACATTCACATTGGGCGGGATAGAAATATGTCTATTGGGATTAAAAGGAAAATTAAAACGACAAACTCTAAATATAAGACAAGTATTATTGCAACCAAGAGGGAAACATTCTCAAAAACCAGAAAAGGTAAGAAACAATATTACTGCCTTATATGGCGACCTACCCCGCATAGAACTTTTTGCCCGACAGAAAACAGAAGGTTGGGACGCTTGGGGAAATGAAATAGAAAGCGATATTAACCTAACCCCCTAATTCTTAAAGCCATTAATAATTAAAAGAAGATAAAAATATATGAAAAAAGTAGAAATTTACGCAAACGGATTGGTTTATTGTGCTGTGTGTGCTGAAAAAGATTTAACCATAGAAGAAATTGAGAAAGAGGTTAATTTACAAAACTTCACGGGCATTCATTCTAATTGGAAAATATCAGAAAGCAAATTTGAGGATGGCTCGGAAAATCCCCATATTTGCAAAAAAGACAATAATAGAATTCATTATTTATTAAGTTGCTAGCCCCTTAATTCTCTATATGAGGGGAAGTGAATTGTTCTTTTGTGGGGGAAGGTGAGATATTTCACTGGCAACAGGAAAGTATTCTTTCAAAGGTTCATGACCTTTCTTTCCCCACAAGAGCATAATTCTTAAAGCCATTATGAACCACAAACAATATAAAAAACTTAAAAAAGAATTAGAGGCGAAAAACCCCAAACCAACAAAATGGGAAGATGAATGGCAAGAATTTTATGGACTATATGGTGACATTGGGAGAAGCGAAGAAGATATTAAGCACTTTATCCGCCAATTACTTGAAGCCCAGAAGCTGGAGACAGAAAGATTATTACCTAAAAAATACGGAGGTCTTCCTGAAAAATTAGAAAGAATAACTGAAAGAGATATGCTCGCTTCAAGAATGGGACACAATGCTTGTCTTGATGAAATTATTAAAAGATTAACCCCTTAATTCTCTATATGAAAAAGAAACAAACAAAATTAGAAAAACATTGGAAAGAACACGATGTTAGTCCAGTTATGATGGGAATGAGTAGGAAAAGTATGAAACAAGAAATACGAGAACTTCGCAAACAACAAGGAATTAGAATGTTAAATGCGGTTTTTGAACACGGCATCACCAAAGACGAACTCAAAGAGCATAATTCTTAAAGCCATTAAAAATTAAAAGAAAATAAAAGGATATGAGAAAAGTAATTACAATACCAGAATATATGACAGAAGATTTTTTGCGAGCATTTCCGCCGATTAATGTTATAAATAAAGAAAAGATACCGTTAAGCAAAAAATCGCCAGGGAAGATTACAAGAAAGTGGGGAAGAGCCAAGAAACTAATCATTAAAACAAAATAAAAGGATATGAAAAAGAATGAATTTAAATGTGCTGTCTGTGGTGGAATTTTTGAGAAGTCAAGAACCGATGAAGAGGCCAATGAAGAGGCAAAGAACATTTGGGGGGTTGATAATGCCGATAAAAATAATGATATGGTATTGGTTTGTGATGATTGTTTTAACCACAGAACCCCAGAAGAAATAAGGGCAATGGGTGATAAATATAAATCTTTAACCCCTTAATTCTCTATATGAAAGAAATAACAAAACAAGCAAAAGAAAAAGAAAATTGGTTAAGAAGAATACCAACAAAATTTACTAAATTATTGTGTAAATTGCTTGGACATAAGTTAAGAATAGTTGGGACGATTGGAATAAGCGAAACTCTATATTGTGGTCGGTGCGGAAAGAACATTAAGAAATTTTATAATAATTAAGAGATTAAAATGAAAACAAAAAAAAGAAAATTAGAGGACAAATTAGACGCAGAAGTTCGTAGGGTTGTTAGGGTTCTTTATCCTGTATGCGCGAGATGTGGAAAGGGGCCGGTTCAAGTGTGTCATATATTTAGCCGTAATCATAAGTCAGTTAGATGGTTTTTAGATAATATAATTGGATTGGACTGGAATTGTCATTTTTTCTGGGCACATCAAGAGCCAACGGAATTTACCGAGATGATTAAAAAGCGATTGGGGATTAAAAGATACAACGCGCTTCGCAAAAAAGCAAGCGAAACAAAGTGTTGGACAATTACAGAATTAGAAGAATTATTAGAAGCATTAAAAAAGATTCAATGAACGAGAAATTTAAAACTTTTTTATATGACTTGGGTTGTGCGATCGCTATCGCTTTATTTGTGGCGGGCGTATTAATCTTTGGTTGGAATGTTTTATGAGACAGACAAAGGAGGGAGATAGGTATTTTCATTCATCCGCGCTGGGTTGCCGGATTATTGATTGTCAGATAGGAAAATTAAAACAGAAGTATTGCAAAACTCACAAGAAATACATTTGTCGTTGTGGGTATGAATGGGGACATCATTTTGGAAGCACTATCCCCGGGATCAATTTGGTTGGCGAACAACACACAGGAAGACTATTTAAGGGTATGGGAATTTTTAGAGAAAATAAATTAATGCCAAAAAGAATTTATGAAAAGAAATACGAAATACATCAAATATGGGACTTTGAAACAAGGAGATGGAAAGTAATTTGGGTTGACAAAAGTGGTAAAAAGTTTCAATATAAAAATGGGGAGTTGTCCCCACTTGACACAAACATTTAATTGATATAATATAAAAATAGAGTTCACGGCTCTAAATTACTCATCAGAAATGGCGAGTGATACAAGCCGTGAACTTGTTTTTTTGGCAGGAGATATTTTCTCATCTATACCTTTTCAAATAAAGTCTCCTGCCGAAAAAGTGTTAAAATAAAAAAGAATGGGAAAAGAGTTTTAGATAACTCATTATATCTTTTTCCGGCCCTGCCGGTTTTCTTCCCATTGGAAAAATGCCTTAAAAATTATTATTTAGGAAAAACAAGAGATAAAATTATTCCAGCAAAAACGCCAAACAAAAATATCCAACCCTCCCTTCCAAATAACCAAGTCCAGACAAGTGCTACGATTATTATAACGACTATTAGCAAATACGCTTTTACAAATTCCATATTATTTCTTTTGCCGAAAAAACCATATATTGATTAGTGCTATAATCAGAATACAGATTACGGCAAAGATTATTGGGTTAAAGGACATATTTTTAAATTAGTTTATTACGCTATTTACAATTTCTTCAAGCCCCGCCTGATATCCTGTTTCTTCTGCCATTTTCTTACAGATATTCTTCATTTGTTCGTTGCTGACTGCCAGCGCCTTATCTTCGGACCAATCAAGATCTATCACTAAATCATATCGGCATAACGAAGTAATGAGAAAGGGTTGATACATTTTATCTTTGTCCCCCTCACTCAAAATTGTCGTTTCTCTTATTTTGTCTCCGGTTAAGATTTCCATAGTTTTTATTTTAGTTTTTATTTTAATTATTAGCGACCTTGCAATAGTTCCTATATTCTGCCCTCATCTTAGCCAATAAGAGCAGAGACAAAAACTATCCACCAAAAAATCCCTCCTTATAAATTACAATCGCTTCGTTTTGGTCATTCAATCCCTCAATCCCCATTTCATCAATATAATTTTGTGCGTGTGCTTCTAAAATTTCTTCTAATAATTGGTCATTTGCTCCCGCATTTTTTAATTCTTCTTTTTGTTTCTTTGTTATCATATATTTTTTAATGTTCGGCTAAAAACATTGATTAATTATAATCCCATAGCCCCTAACAACCAACCAAGAGCCAAGCCCCCAATACAAACCCAAAACAAACCAGCTTTTAAACATTTCATTTTGTATAATTGATTCATATATTTTGGTTAATAATTATCTTTATTGCTCCTCCAATCTATTGCTGGATAAATCAGAGGAGCCAAAAGAAAACTATTTTACAATCTTATTTTTAATGTTTCTAATTCTTCCTGCTTTTTCAATCATCAATTTTTTGGCTTCATTTTTGTTTTCTGCTATCCCAAGTTTTATTTCTTTGCCCGTCCAAGTATTTCGCCAATAAAGTTTTTTGCTTTCGCTATCCCATAATATTGTCCAATTTAATTGATAAAAGATTTTAGCATTATAAAGTTCTTGTATCATATTTTTTTAAAGAGCCAGCATCTCTTTGTTAATTATTCTTTATCCCGCTCACTAACTCGCCAGAATTAATGAGCGGAGAAAAGAAAACTATTTTTCAAATTTAACTGCTTCAATAGTAGCCATATCAACGCCATCGCTTTCAACATCATCTTCGGCAAAATTTCCTGTTTTAATAATTTCTTCTGCTTGTTCTGTATCGTCTGCTTCAATAATAATTGACCTATTTTCAGACCAACTTACAATATATTTCATATTTTTTTAAAGAGCTGGCGAATCTCTTAAATTAAACCTACTTTAAGATTATCAAAATTAAATACCCTTGTCAATAGGCAACAGCTATTTATACACAAAGCCGGATAAATCAACAAAATAATTTAGAGCCATTTAGAGCCAAGTAATAACACCAAAAGAAAATAAAAAGCGCACAGAGAGGCAAATAATGACTAACAATTTAAAGGGTAATAAACAAAATGCCTAAAAAAGCACAAAAAGAGAAAAGGAAGCTAAACCTACAGCAAGAACTATTTTGTCAGCTATATGCTACAGATAGAGAGTTTTTTGGTAATGGAGTAGAGAGTTATTTAAAAGCATATGGATTAAAAAGAAAGCAATATGACTCGGCAAAGGTATTAGCATCTGGATTATTAACAAACATTAACATATTAGACAGAGTGAATGAGTTAATGGATATTGTGCTGAATGATATAGTGGTAGACAAAGAATTAGCATTCACAATTAAACAAAAAGACAACTTATCAGCAAAGGTTTCAGCAATTAAAGAGTATAATCAATTAAAGCAGAGAACAGCCAATAAATTAGAGATAGAACTTAAATCTTATGAATGGGGAAAATATGATGACGACAAAGGAGATAAAAAAGGAGAGAGTGATAGTTTACAGCCCGAGAGCGTGGACCCAAGCGCTACACGAGACAACTAAAAGATGGCGCGTAATTGTAGCTCATAGAAGATCCGGTAAAACAACGGCCTCAATAAATCATTTAGTCCGTGATGCTACAAGAACAGAGAAAGCACGCTTCGCTTATATTGCTCCGACATACAAACAAGCTAAAAATGTAGCTTGGGATATTTTAAAAGAGTATACAGAGAAATTTGACGGAGTTAAGTTTAATGAAAGTGAGTTAAGGGTAGATTTTCATAACAACGCAAGGATAACGCTTTATGGCGCTGATAATCCTGATAGTTTAAGAGGTTTGGGTTTGTGGGGCGTAGTGTTTGATGAGTATTCTCAACAACCTTCAAATATCTTTACTGAAATCATAAGGCCTTCGCTTGCGGACCACAAAGGATATGCTATATGGATAGGCACCCCAAAAGGCAAGAATGATTTTTACAGGTTATATCTAAGATCAAAGACAGATCCTGATTGGTTCGGCATGCTCTTATCGGTAGCTGATTCTGGCCTGATCTCTCAAAAGGAGTTAGACGACGCAGAGAAGGTAATGACTCCGGATGAGTTTAATCAGGAGTGGTATTGCTCGTTTGAAGCGGCTATACAGGGCGCTTACTACTCAACCCAGATCAGAGACGCAAGACAAGAAGGACGCATATCGGGCGTATTGTATGAGCCAGGCCTTAAAGTGTCTACTGCTTGGGACATAGGCATAGGCGACGCTACTGCTATATGGTTCTTTCAGAGAGTAGGAGCAGAGATAAGGCTAATAGATTACTACGAGACGACGGGGGAGGGGTTTCCGTATTTTGCGAAGATTCTTAATGATAAGGGCTACATCTACTCAGACCACTTCGGACCTCACGACCTCCAAAACCGAGAAGTAGGAAGCGGAAAGACCCGCTTGGAAGTTGCCCAAAAATTGGGAATAAATTTTAAAATAGTTCCTAAATTACCGATAGAGGAAGGAATTGACGCGGCCAGAAGGATGTTCAATAAGTGTTGGTTTGACGAAAAGAAGTGTTCCTCGGGAATTGACGCCTTGGTGGCTTATCATAAGGAGTGGGATGATAAACAGGGCCAGTTTAAGGAGCACCCGTATCATGACTGGTCTTCGCATGCTGCTGATGCGTTCAGGTATCTGGCGTTGGGAAGGACAGAAGGAGAGTTAGGTAATTACGTTGAAGACCCCGAGATAAGGGAGTTTGAGGAGATTAGAAGGAAACAGGCAGAGGGGAAGGGGGACGTATTGGATATTTTTGAATAAGTAACTTAAAGGTACTCGGAAAATACGAGGACCTCAAATAACGTGGCAGAAGCAACATTAATTTCACAAGGAAGTATTTTGGGGGAAGAGAATAAGCCCGTGGATATTCAGGTGTCAAATTACACGCCTGAAGAACAAACATATATCGGCAACCTCCAAAAGCGGCTGGAAACAGCCAAAACTAACCGTGATCAAGTTCACGGGGAGTTCGACAATTTGGATTATTTGAACTATTGGTGGGCTAATGAGCGCGGGGCCAACACCGTAATCCAGTACAAAAAAAACAAAGACGATACCGTGTTCCAGTCCGGCACTTTGCGTACAAAGATGCTGGCTTTTTTGTCTACATTTCAGGGTTTGAACCTTTCGCCGGACATTACGGCGTTTGACGCGAATAACTTTCCCATAGGGGCGTTGGGGGAAGGGATAGAGGACGTTATGGATAAGGTGGGCGAGATGGAGAACGATGAAGAAAAAAGAATGTTGAGGCAGTATGAACTGATGAAGCAGGGAACGGTTTACGTTGAGGACATCTGGAACGAGAAATATCTTACGGAAAAGAATGTTTCCAAAGTTTTTGAAGGCAGTGACGCAAAATGGACTACGTCCCGCAAAAAAAGCGACTCGCGTCCAATTAGAAGCATTATTCCTGGCACCGCGGTCTATCTGGGAGACATGAGTAAGTACTTTATCGAAGACCAACCGTTTATTTTTACGCTTCAGGTGATTCGTTATGACGAAGCGAAACAACTTTATGGGGATTGGGAGATGTGGAAACACGTTTCCAAGACAAAGAGTTCTTTCTCGGGGAACGCTGGAGATGAGATGGTTTATAATTGTTGGAGATTGATTGATACGGACACCGAAAAAGTGGAAGTAATCAAGTATCAGGACAAGATTAATAACGAATTCCAGATCATACTGAATGGAGTGCCGATGCTACCGTTAGGCTACCCGTTGACTGAGGTCTCACCGGACGGGGAGTACACCATAGTCCAACAGAACCTTGAACCGATCAGGGATACTTTCGCAATCGGAAAGTCCTTTATATTTAAAAATAAGAACATTGTCGCGGTTTTAGACAAAATGATGCAACTTGGAGTCCTTAAGACCTATAAGTCTTATATGCCGCCATATTTGAATACTTCGGACAGGGTGCTCTCAAGAGACGTGCTTTCCGCAGGCAAGATAACACGCGGAATCCTTCCTGGACAGCTTCAACCTGTAAGTGAGCAGGAAACCAAGGGCGTTACTCAGGGGGAATTTAGTATGATTCAGGAAATGATCACGATGATTGACCGCAACACGGTATCACAGACCACTACGGGCGCCAAAGAAGGAGGGGAACGCGTTACCGCAACCCAGATTATGCAACTTCAGCGTCAGGCGAAAATTATGATGGGACTGGTTACATTGTCTGCCGCACTTTTAGAAAAGAAACTTGCCTACAAACGTTTGGCGTTGATTTTGAAATACTGGTTTGAACCCACTGATCAGACAGTTGATGAGGCGCGTGGAGCATTGAAGAACCGTTACCGGACAGTTGCCACCGAAAGAACTGTCAGCAAGAAGGGTCAAGGGGTGCGTATGGTCATACCCACGGAAAAGATACCCAAACCAGAGGAAATACGGTCTCTGGAAGAACAGGCAACTAAGAAAATGGGCATTCCGATCAAAATGATTATGTTGAATCCCAAGGAAATCAAGAAAGCTAAGTTATTGTGGGTTATAAATATCAATCCGAAGGAAAAGAAAACCTCGGAGTTTAATAAAATTATGTTCCAAGAGATGGTTATGGGGGCAATTGGCCTTGGATTTCCATTGAACCCAGACTGGGGAATGGAACGTTACGCTCAAATCTGGGAAGAAGATCCCGGAAAGATGTTTTTGAGGGGTGAAGCGCCAATGGCACCGCAAGAACTCGCAGGAACGCGCTCACAGGGCATGCAAGGGGCTGGACAAGGTCAGAAGGGCGTTAAGCAAGGATTGATGCCAAAACCAGAGACGGTGTCTCCTAAGGGCATTTTATGAGCAATCCAATAGAAGACTTAAATTGTAAAGAAATAGAGGAAATTGAAGAAAAAGAGTACACAGACGAGGAATTGGCTGATATGATTGGAGATGTGGAACTTTTCTATAAAAAATGGGGAGAGAAGATTTTAAAACTTTTAATATTTAAACAATTGCAGGAACTGGGAACCAAATCCCAAAGTTTAGAGGATTTATGGTTTGTACGAGGGACTATAAACGGACTGAAAATAGTTCAGGAATGGTTTAAAGACAAATCACGTCAATCACTCTCAAGGCACGATAAACCCGAAGAGGAAACTGTCTTGGGTGAAATTGAGTAAAGGTCGCCGCACGGGGTACGCCAGCCCTAGTTAACAAATTGGTTGTTAGGCTAAACATTAATTAAAAAATTTTATGACAGGAGTCTTTAATGAAGCAGGAGATCCCATTGAAACTTTTGACGAAGACGGAAATCCGATAGAAGTTCTTCCTAAAAGCGAGGCAGAAGAGAAAATCGAGGAAGCAAAACTGGAAGCCAAAGAGAAAGCCGCTGATTTAACCGATAAAATTGCTGAATTGACAGTCAAGGTTAATGCCAAGACCGAAGAAATGAAAGGAGAGGACGATAAGACAAAAAACTTTAAGGAACTGAGAAAATCTCGGGATGAACTTCAGAAGGAACTTGGAGATACAAAAACTGAGTTAGCGACTTATAAAGATACTACTACAAAGGAGATTGAAAGTATCAAACAAACATTTACCGGAAAACAATTAGATGATGCAATTAAGGAAGTCGCAGGAAATGATCCGGAAGTGCAGAAAAAAGTCAAATTCCACTTTAACAACTTCAAACCAGACACAGAAACCGATCCAGTCAAGCGAGAGGAGAACTTCAAAGAACGGATTAAAAGCGCACACATTCTTGCCGGAGGAGTAAAGGGAAATATTCTCGGCAATACGGCCGCTACAACAGGAGGATATGTTCCAGCGCCACCGGGAGAGGCCACACAGACAACGCCCGAAGGTGAAGTGAAAGATATGGGAATAAAGAAAATGGGATTGTCAGATAAAGATTTCAGGGATCATAAAAAAGGCATATTATGACAGAAAAAACAGTAGAGGTAACAAAGGAATTTCTTGAGAATTTAGTCAAAAAGGTAGAAGCGCTTGAAGAACACGGAAAAGCACTGGAGTCAATGACCGACAGAAAGTTGCGAGGTCAGTATTACGCTCGTCACAAAGAAAAACTTCCGGTTTACGTGAAACTTAGAACGTGGACAGATGATACGGGAGACGAACAGGTGATTCTATTCTGGAGAACCGTAAGGGATGAGGGCGCGCACATAGACCCGGGAACCAATAGATTAATAGAAAAACAGGATATAGAGATTATTCTGGAAAACGGAAAAAAGATAGAAATGCCTTTGGTTACCTGGAATCGCGACTATGGACACGTAGACTGTGAACAGATAGGCACAGAAACAGACGAAAAGGGGAATTTAACCCTTAAACTAAGAAGAAAAGATAACGGAAAGGAGTACACAGTCGGTGTTCAATTTGTTAATTAACGGTATGGGCGGTGACTTGTGACGCCGCCCTACCACCAAGAAAAGAAGTTTATGCCAATTAATTTTGAAAGGTGCGTAGATGCACCAGGAAGTAAAAAATTCACTAAAAAATTACCCGGAGGCAAATATGTCCACGGGTGTAAAAGAAAAGGCAGCGAAAAGGCTGTTTGGGGTGAAATTAAAACCAAACAGGAGCCGACAATGGCTGCTGGTTAAAATTTATGAAAGGAGAATATTACGGAGAAAACAAAATTGAAAAAGTTGTTAAACTTAAGGATAAAACATATTTCGGAAAGGAAAGGATCAGACTTGAGTTTAAGGATAAAGAACAAAATATAGAATTACCTCTGGAAGTGGCCAATATGGTTATATCGGAAAAACCCACAGATCTGACAACTTTGGTCAATACCAGAATTAGACCGGTTATCGCCAGAATACTTGCCATTATCACCGAAGCGGAATTGACCATAGATGAAATAAATTATCTCATGCCCGACGTAACAGAATCGGTTAACGTAAACATCGATAAGGCCAATAAGAAATTATGGGGTAAGGATAAAGGAGATAAAAATTTATTAGACGTAGACAAGATATTACTACCAGAAAAATATGAAAACACTGAACATAAACATTAGAGAACGACTTGGAATCGCAACTCTTCTTGATAAAACATACCAAAAGGGTGGACTTGACCTGCGTAATCTGGTAATCGCCCAAAAGATACTTGGATTATTAATGATAGATGAAAAAGAACAGAAGGACGTGAAGTGGACAAGAACACCAGATGGAAATATTAACTGGGACACAAGAAAGGACAAGGGGAAGAATATAGAATTTTCAGATGATGCGATAAAACTGATAACCGAAATCATAAAAAGGAGAAACGATTCAAAGGAGTTTACATTAGCAGATTCATTCCTTGTTGAATTAACAGACAAGTTAGAAATCAAGATTTAGGAGGGACGGAGTAGGGGGTTCAACTCCCCCACCTCCATTCGTTAGCCTTCGTAAAAGGCAAACCAGTCAATCGTCAGAGAAGACGTAACCCACGACTGAAGGACAGCGATTATTCAATAACAGTAGTCGAGTGATTTGAATAATCAAGTCTTAATCAGTAAGCTCTTTAAAATGAGTTTTAAAGTTAAGAAAGGAAAGACCAAGATCATAGAAGTTCCTTGGACAACAGGTACGACAACATCTAAAGACGGATTGGTTTGCTGGAGTGTTGGGTATGGTATACCTTGCACGTCCTCAACCACATCTGGAGCAACAATTGGCGTAGCTGTATCGGCAGTTACTTCCGCTACCGACATTTACACTACCCAGGGGAATCTTAAGGTAAGAGTCCCAATGGACAAAAATGTTGAATGGGAAGCAGCAGTGACTGCAACTTTAGTTGTTGCAGACCTTGGATTACACTGTGATTTGACTGATCAGAACACTATTAGTAGAGCATCCGGAACCCTCGACATCGTTCAGATTTCGAAGTTCATATCAACAACAAAGTGTTGGTGTAAACTTAATATCGGGACTGGTGCCGTAGCTGGTTCACTGTAAACCTATGGAATTAAACACAATTTCACAGTCAGATTTTACCAAACTTGCAGACGTAATTTGGTTTAAGGGCGCAAACTCTGTTCCAAATTACATGAGAGATTCCGGTATGGTCAAGGAAGTCAGTATCAGTGAACACACGGGAAATACCCGAGAGTTCTCTGAAATTGACAGTAACGAATACTTGGCATACAAAGGCGAAGGCGACCAGGCATCAAGAGGAACCATTCAACAGGGTTATTCAAAGACTATGACTTCATATCGTGTTGCCGAAAACGTCGGTATTACATACGAAATGAGGACACAGAACAAATACCCTGAAGTAGTTGCAAAATTATTGAATGGTGGTCGCAAAGGACCGAACAGAATGGACTTGGATCTTTCACACAGAATCGGCTTCGGAACAGCCACTTCTTATACAGACATCGATGGACGGACAATTAGTCTCGTCACGGGAGCGTCTTCATCTCAACAGTTATTTGACACAGATCATCCGTTGGCTTCTGGCGCAACAACTTATCGTAACCGTTTAGCTAACAACCCAAGGTTATCCAAGGGCGCGTTAGAAGGAATGGAGAGATTAGTCGCAGAAGAAACCTACAATCATCTGGGAGAACAGGTAACTGCACCATTTGATATTTTGTTCACCACTGCTGATCCTAATACGGTCAACACGGCGAAACAATTATTGAAATCAACTGGTGATCCAGATGCTGCTCACGCTGGCGTTATTAATCCGTACTCGGGTTCGTATAAGCACGTTATTCTTCCAAGAATCGCTTTTACCGCTGCCGGTGTAAGAGACACCACTAAGAGGTATTACTGGGGAATCGCATCGAGCCAACTTTCAAATTTCTACTTAGGAGTTTGGGAGGCACCTCATATGATTGCACCTACTGCAGGTTCTAACGGAGAAGACGTACAGACAGACGACTGGGAGTATCGTGTCCGCGCAGGATATGGTATTA
>Ga0315294_10000365_pt1 | contig 49289 bp, 84 predicted proteins | sample YL17G13_40_MG_FD_203626 | JGI IMG/M metagenome (GOLD analysis project Ga0315294, IMG submission 203626) | Sediment microbial communities from Yellowstone Lake, YNP, Wyoming, USA - YL17G13_40 | ecosystem: Environmental > Aquatic > Freshwater > Lake > Sediment | place: USA: Wyoming | collected... | reverse complement strand
CTTTTGTCAACTGAATGTTGACCTTTTCCGCCAGTTACCAAAAGTAGAACTTTTATTAACAATAAATTAAATAAAAATGAGTCTAAATAAAGTTACATTAATCGGAAATTTAGGTAAAGATCCCGATATCAGATCAACCCAAGATGGTAAAGAGTTGGCGAGCTTTTCGTTAGCAACAACCGAAAGCTGGAAAGATAAAACTACTGGCGAAAAAAAAGATAAGACTGAATGGCATAGAATTGTGGTTTTTGGCCCACTTGCTGGAATCGTTAAAAATTATGTTAAAAAAGGTTCAAAGCTTTATATTGAAGGTCAATTAAAAACTAGAGAATGGAGTGATAAAGACGGAGCTAAAAAATATACAACTGAAATAGTTTTGCAGGGTTTTAATTGCAATTTACAGATGTTAGATACAAGATCTAAATTAGAAATGCCGAAAGAAGATAGTGACGCTATTGATAATCTGGCTAATGAAATGGATGATGATTCTGAAATACCATTTTAAATTATGGGAAAAAATAACGCCGATTTTTTAGGAATTAAGAATCCTAATTATAAGACTGGCTTTGCAATAAAAGGGAAAAGAAGTGGTTTTTATTATACTTGGATGAATATAAAACAAAAATGTTATAATTTAAATAATCGTAAGTATAAGAATTATGGCGGTAGAGGGATTAGTGTTTGTCAAGAGTGGTTTGATATAAAAAATTTTGCTGACTGGGCTTTAAATAATGGATGGAGGCAGGGATTATCAATTGATAGAATTGATAATGATGGCGATTATTGTCCTGAAAATTGTTCTTGGATTTCTCCGAGTGTCAATTCTAAAAGAAAAAGTACAACCAAAATTACAGATAAGAAAGCTGGATTAATTAGAGAAAGATATAAGAATGGTGAAACAATGAAAAATCTAGCTAAAGAATATGGTGTTGTACATGGACCAATCTGGTTTATTATAAATAATATCACTCATGTTAAAAGTGGACAATGCACCAGAAGATTAAAAGAACTTCGGGTCAAGAAAACTAACTAGATATAATATAAAAAAACAGAAAAATAATGTTTAGAGAAAAACTAAAATATGAAAAAAAAATAAAAATAATTAAAAAGTTAACTTTAGAATATTGCTATTTATTAAAAAATCCATTTTTAGACATTAAAAATGAAGCTGATGAGCTTTATAGAAATTTTGGCAAAGATGTTACATCTGAAAATATTTCTGATTATTATGATTTTGCAATTAAAGATTTAAAATTAACCCAATTACATTAATGATTTTCTTAAAAAAGAAACTAAAAAACTCAAAATATAAAAATACAATCGTTAAAATTGACGGCGTCAAAGTAGCTGATTCTAAAAAAGAGTATAAGAGGGAACTGGAGCTTAAATTTTTAGAAAAAGCAGGATTGATTAAAAACTTACAAAAACAGGTTACATTTGTGCTACAAGATGCTTTCATAGATAGTTATGGGGAAAATGAGGCGGGAATATCTTACAAAGCTGATTTTGTTTATTTGTGTCTTGAAACAAATAGATTAATTTGCGAAGATGTAAAAAGTGCAATGACTGCTAAATTACCTGCTTATATTTTAAAGAGAAAGATGTTTAAATTAAAATACCCGCAATATTTCTTTTTTGAGAATTATAAAAAGCAGGAAAAGAAAACTAAACTCTAGGGCTTGGCTTAGGTTTTCTAATTGGTAAAATAACTAATTTTCTTTTTCCAGTTTTATCAGGCAAGTAATAAGCAAACTGGTTTCTATTGCTAATTTCTTTAATACTTACATGAATCCAAGAACCTTCCATTAAGCATTGATCTACTTCTAAATTCAGCTCTTGCAATAATAAAATAATAAATTTGTTATCAAGTAAATCAGGGCAATAAAAATCAATAGCTTGCCCTTTCGTGTGCTGGCTAGTATCTTTGCCATTTACTTTTCTATTCAGCTCCAAGCAACGATAACCGCTGTTAATTTTTACTGGAGTTTTTAGTAAATTTCTAATTTCTTGAGCTTTATTAGCAGTCCTTTCTAAATTTTTAAGAATTGCTGGATCGTAAATATTATTATCAATATTGTATTTTTTAGCTGTTTGGGAGGCGATAAAATCTATTGGCTCAAAGTTTTTCCTTTTTAAAATAGAAATATCTAACTTATTCATCCAAATATTTAAGTAATTCTAAAATTATTTCTTGATAAACGCTATCGTAGCCCATTTTTTTAATTATAAAGTTCTAAAAAATCATTATAACATTTTTCTCTTGCTTTTGACTCAAGACAGTCGCAAGTAAAAGTTGTTTCATTGATCTTAATATAATTAAATAGGCTTAGCGATATTTTATTAATGTCATTAACAATATCTTGATTTTCTGGCAGGCGTGAGTGCTTTTCGCAATAATCAGTTTTGATTACTATTTCCTTTTTTATAAATAAGCTGCAACCATTTAGTGCGGTCGCTAGGGCTAGTGCTGTTGCTAGTTTTGTGGATAAGTTTTTGCTGATAAATTTTAGTTGTAATAATTTCATCTTTTACTTTTTTTTCTATTTTTTCTTGTTTAATAATTTCAATATTTCTGCCTTTTTCTTTTAACTCATAAGCAGCCCAAGTAAAGCCAGCAAGAAATAACCCGATAATTATAACTGTTGTAATACCTTCTAATTTCATATTTAAAACATAAAGTTAATATTAGCAGAAATACCCCTAGTAATTCCTAAGCCACTACTAGAATAGAAACTAAGTGAAGGAACTAAATTAACCGATTTAAATGTTTTTAATTGATAGCTAAAACTAAGAGCTGGAACGATTGCCGATATTTTGCTGTCTTCGTCAAAGTATTTATTGTAAGCTCTACTTTCTACATTGACATTAGCCAAAATTAGCGAAGCGGTGACTTTCTTAATTTTATAACCAAGTGAAATAAAATCAACAAAAGATTGATGTTCGTAGCTAAAATCTTGACCAGATTGTTTCGCTTGTCGTTTAGATTTGTAATTGATTAATCTGTTTGAACTGATTGAAGTAACCAACCCATTTTTATAAAAATGAGTTAAATTAAAACTTGGGGTTTTAAAATTATCTTCAAAATTTGCACGATCTGTGAATTTAAAGTTTTTGTAGTCTTCAAAAGCTTGATTAAAACTAATTCCAAACTTAGTGACTCCAGCGTTTGCAGTTGAGGTTAGAAAAAATAGAATTAAAATCGTTTTTTTAATCATTTTGAATGGTAGTTGATTTGTCTGGGGAGACAATTTTTATACATACTTTTTATATGTTTAAATAAGAAAAATTTTACAATTTTCAACTACCACCATTTGAACTAAAACCTTTGAGGAATAGCTATGTCTTATAATAACAATAGTAAAATTAATTTACAATAAATAAAAGCCGCAGATCCATAGTTATTGCTAACTTTATCACTGCGGCACACCTTAAAAGAAAGGCGTGGGTTATTGCCAAGTTTTTAGAATTATTTTAATCATTTTTTCTTTCTTCTTCTTTTAATATTTTTGTATCAAATATTTTACCTCGAATTGCTAGCAGAATTGTAGGAATTAATTCAGCAGAAACAAAGCCACCCAAAATTGCAGAAAAGATATAAAAACATTTCCAAACATCTACTGCCATTTCAGGCTTGCCATTTTCTATTAATTTCCCACAGATCCAGATTGTACCAACTAAAACAAAAGGAATTGTTGATAAATATCCTAATCTTTTTGAACTCATTTCACCAGTGATTCCTTGAAAAAATTCTAAAATTTTCATATATTTTTAATTACAATTAGTATTATTTTCTTTATCAATCTCGTCTGTAATTTGATTAAAAATATTAGGGTGTGATAATTCCAAAATATTTAATAATTTCTCTAATAATGCTACTTGTTGTTTTGAATGCTGCTCTTCATGTCGTTTGATAGATTGTAAACTATCTTCAATTTTTTTAATTCTTATATTTAATGGAATCCAGATTATAATTGTTAATATTGTAATTATAGATATAGTTAATAAAATTTGATAAATCATAGTTCTGTTAAGAAGTATTTGATATTATTTAAGATAATATTAGGATCAGAGCATTCTGGCTTTTCATTGGCTGTCCCAGAAAGATATGTTATTACATATAATACATGATTGTTGCTTATGATAGAAGTAACCCACAAATAATATAAGCTTTGTTGACTAGCCCAATTTGTATTTTTTACTATATATTTGATAGAGGAATATTTATCTAAAGAAGACAGGTCTTGAGTATTATTACGATCTCTTAGATAAAATCTAGCGGAATTAAATTGATTTCCTAATCTTAATAAAAATTGATAGGAATTAAAATCAATTTCTTGAATTTTAGAATAAAATATCGGCTGAATATTTTTTAAATCAACTAGACAATCGTTATCAATTTCTTTTAAATCGCAAGCTCTAACAACAAAGAAACTACCCAAATACGCATCTTTTGATTTATCATAATCAAGTCTTACAGAACTAATAGAAATTGCAGTTTTATCCCCACATTTTTTTAAAATTTTATCAACAAAAGTCGTAACTTTATCGTAGTTAGTGTTAGAATCAAAAGGCACATTGTGATTATTTTTACTTATAATTTTTAAAGAAAAATAAGATGTTGATATTATTGAGATGGCAAGCAATACTGCCCACCATTTGTGCTTTGAAAGAAACTGAAAAATATCTTTTATCTGGCTAAATCCTTTTAAAATGCTTAAAATTAGATTTAAAAAAGTCATTTCCAAACCTCGTAAACTGGATTAACAAGTTTAAGTTGAAGCATTTTATTTAAAACTTCTTGTGGCGAATAGCGTTTTGAATCAAAATCTTTTGGCAAGTAGTTGTTATCTTTTAAAAAGATTGTTATAATTTCATTACAAAAAACCGCATCTTTTTTTGGTTTAAAAAACCATGAAAACCAACTCGCTTCTGATGTCATGGCTCCAATCGCATCATATTTTTTAAAATACATTGATTTAATTAAAGTTTTTAATTTCCTTTCATCAAATTCTTTAATAAATTTATACGCATGAATTTTTGATTTAGATTCTTCAAGACATTTTTTTAAATCAATTTCTTGAAAACCATGACCTTTCATTTCACAAACTTTATTTTCAAAATATACCCCCGCATGATTATATTTTGACCAGCTAAAAAGCATAATTATCCACTTCAAAATAAGAAATATATTTTTTTTAGGAATTGGCTTAAAAAGAAGGATATACATTAAAATATATTATATTTATTTTGTAGATACTGATTTACAGCGGCAATATCAGCAGAAAGTAGAGTTGTTTTAAAAACAATAACTTCAGCGATTAGCCCCTTAAATTGACCAGAAAAACTTTCTCCTGCCCCGACTGATAGCGTACCAGAATCAGTTAATGTTACTGTGCCATTCATCGTTCCGCTTAAAACTAGATTGTTGTTTTCATAAATAGAGCCTAAGTTATTGCTTCTTTTTAAAAAACAAAGCACTTTTGGATTAACATTTATATTCGTAACATCAGCCAATAAACTGTCTGTAGCATTAGAAAAATTACCGTAAAGCCATCTTGCTCTTTGTGCGCCCGCAACCGCATCTGGTGAACCAATTAATATATCATTGCTTGGCGTAAGACCAGAAGTTGAATCCCAGTTAAATGCCCAGTTTTGGCTTCCTGTAGCTAATATTTTTTGGACGATAAATATTGTCATTGCATTCAAAGTGCTAATATCACTAGCTAAGACTCCTGTGCGTTGCATATTTGTTTTTACAGTAGTTCCAAAATCAAGTGCGGGCAAGCCATTAATATTTGATATTGTTGTATTTCCAGAGCCTGCTGTTAAGTTATAACCAAGAGTCCCCATGTCGTTTACTTGTGTAACATTAGAACCAGACATTATAACATTTTCACCATTAATCCAAAATGCTGGTGATCTGCTAGAAATAGGATTTGATTCTGAAATAAAATTTTTATCAAAACTAGTCACTAGCAAAACTCCATTGCTTGCTGTAAATTTTAGCACATCTGTGGCGTTTGGAGTTGTTGATAAAACAGGAATTCCTCCGCTGGGAAATTTAAAAGATAAATTTGAAAATAATATTACTCTTGATCCAACCGCATCTTGTTTAACAGTTAGCGTATAATCAGCACCATTTTTAATATTGACTGGCAATAAATAAGAGTTGCTAGTTAAGATAATACTTGCATTTTGATTGTTATCAAGATCCCAATTAATTGGCACTCCACTTGCTAAAGTGGTTTCTAAAAAACTGTGTTGTTTTGTAAATTGTTGAGCTACATTTAATTTCGCTAAAAATGCGTTTGCAGGTTCTTTCGCGTTTAATGCTGTTTGTGTTGCGGTTGAAATTGGTTTGTTTGCATCAGAAGTATTATCTACATTCGCTAAACCAACCATATTCTTGCTTATTCCTGAAACAGTCCCTGTAAATGTTGGTGAAGCAAGATTTGCTTTAAGATTTAGAGCTGTTTGTGTTGCAGTTGAAACTGGTTTACTTGCATCGCTTGTGTTATTTACATTTCCTAGTCCTACATCTGCTTTTGAAAGACTATCCAACGCTGCCAAAGCTCCAACTTGAACTCTTCTATTTTCACCACCTCTTGAAACTGGTACTTGATCAGTAACTTGTACTTTACCTCCATCGGTAAGTTGACTAATTTTTGAATCTGCCATTTTTTATTAAAATTTAAATTAAATTAAAAATTCAAGTAAGATTTTTCCGCCATCTTCTAAAAGAAGATGCCCGCCGTCTTCTAGAAGTAAATATTCGCCAACATCTACTTGTTCAGATTCAGCAAGTAAATCAATATTTAAATTTGTTAATAAGTCTATTAATAAGTTTTTAAGCATTAAAAAGTTATGTCAATATTATTAAGAGCTTTCATCGCTTGCTCGTAAGTTATTTCTGGAGTAATTTCAATTGAATTAATTTCATCAGTGCGAGTTTTTCTCAAATCTCTTGAACTCATTTCTTTACTTTCAATTAGCGAAGCAATATTTATAAAATCTTGTCTAGTTAATAAAATATTATCGCCGTCTGGGTAGTTTGGATATAATGCACTTGCATCATCAATTAAACTAGCTATATAATATGTAATCGCAATTTGTGCATTGCTAGTTGTTGCGTAATAATTACCATCATATAAAATTGGCTCTAAGCAATAGTCTGATCTGTTTTTGTTGAGTTGAGCTATTTTATTTAATTTAGCTTGAGCTAATAATTCGCTGTCTGGTTTTATAAACTCTTGATAAACTCCATTTTTGACGCACATAGTTTTATCAAGAATTTGCTCATTATCTTCAATTTCAACATATGGCGTTGGTATTGAATTATATTTTACTGAGTCTGGATAATATCCTAAAACTAAAGTTGTGGTTTGATCGTAATTTATTTTTATCATAAATTTTATTTATTAATAACCTATTGCTAACCAATTAAATACTAAATTATCTGAATCTATAATGGATTGAAAATTTGCTGCATTAATAGATCCATTAATTACGCTACTATAAGTAATAGTCCCTTGCGATCCATTTAACAGTAAATTTGTATAAACTTGAAGAGCTGAATTTGGAAATGTGATTGTATATGGGATTGTATTTGAACCAGCTGAAGTTCCCCACTGAACTATAATTTCAACAAAAGCCCCCCCGACTTTAACTGGAATTCTTATATATCCATTGCTTAATCTGGAGCTGTTATTGAATAAACCAGCAAGCGTGCTAGGAGCAACAAATTTATCAGCAACAACTCCAGCGCTTACTGCACCTTGTGAAGCTGGAGCTACATTTAAACTTTCTAAGATCGCAACACTTCCATTATATCTTAATCTAGTATCTGCAGTTGTTAAAATTTCGCCTCCTATCAAATTATTTACACCATCTGATTGTCTAATATTTAATATACCTAAACCAGCCACATTAATAGTTGAAGATCCGTTATTAACATTTCCAGCTCTAAATCTGATTTCCATTCCATTTCTGTAAGCATCTGGAGCTTTGAATGGTGTTACTGGAGTTAATACATAAGAGTTTGTAGTACCTGAATCGGTATAAAAATTTGAAACTGAGGCAGCATTAGCAACTCCTTTTGCTATTTGAAATAAATCTGCATCTGTAGGAGTTTGACCTGTGTTTGTGATAAAGTTCTTAACTTCGGTTGTAACCATATTAAGCCAAATATCATCTACTGTTGGTGGATTATTATTTAGAAATGTACTATTTTTACCTGACATTTTTTAAAAAAGTTGTTAATTAACAACTTTAATAATTAAAGTATTTTTTTCTATTGCAAGTGAAAAAAGAATCAATTATTCATGTAAATAAACCGCGTCATTGCTGGTTTTAACTCATCAAAAAGACACTGAATTATTGTATTTAATTTAATCGGGATAAATGGCACATCATAAGGGGGATAAAATTCAGTTACGATATTATCGCCTTTTACGATTGCAACAAATCTAAAACCTTCACCAATTGGTATAAATGGTACTGGATAAGGTGGATATTTTAAATCAGAAAGTGGCGTTATAGTTATATTAAAACCTAATAAATTCCCAAGATTTATAAAATCTTGAGCAGTTAGCACTCCAAGACTTCTTAATTTAAGTAAAATATTAGCTTTTCTTTCTTCAATTGTTTTAGCTAGTGGAACGCAATGATCTGGTATTCTAACAGCACTTTCCCAAAGTTTTATAAAATCTTCATCATTAGTGGTCAAAATATTTGTATTATCCCAAACTATTTGGAATAATTCATCTATTCTTTGAATTTCTACACCAAAACCTAAAAGTAAATTTCTAAGATTGTCACCTTCTATATTTTTACCTGAGAATAATTTGTCGTTTGGTAAATATTGAGCTAATGCCGTTGCTTGCTCTTCTACTGTATGAGCTTTAAAGTTATTCATATTACGGATAAGTTATAGTTCCTTTTGTTCCTATTTCATCAACTGCCATTACAGTATCGACAGAAGGCGATGATAGGGTATAAATAGGGCTTGCACCGCTTCCATCTATAACATCATTGATTAAGCCTTGCAAACTATTTAATTTAACCGTAACACCGACTTGATTAGCACTCCTGAAATAACCATCTATTGCACTATTAATGGCTGTTTGCATAGTTGAATTATTTGGACTCAATGAGCTAAATAAGAAGTTAATTGGCTTGGCAGTTGGCGCTTGAACTATTAAATCAGAAGCTGCCATATGGGCTGGTAAAATATTTAAAATTTGATTTTTAATATCGTTTATTTCTTCTGCAGTTGGTATAATAGAATCATCTTTATCGCGTAATGGATAAACCCTAACTTGTCCTAATTCAACAAAAGAGTATGAAAATGAAATAGTTCCTGTTGCTGGCGAAACTGGTGATCCATTGATGACAAAAGCAAAATTATTTAAATCAATTACAATTACTCTTTTTTGGGTAACATTATATTCTGGCTGTACTGCTCCAGTAATTGTAATAAATGATCCATCTGCTAAACCATGAGTTAAACTATTTACAGTAGCAATCTGACCAACTCTTGTAATTGAAACTATAGGTTTTGAAGATGAGACATTATCTGGTGAAAATACAAAGACTCTTGTAACACCACTTACTTTTTTAGCTTCTAAAGCTATAGCATTTTTATTAAAAAATGAAAAAGGATTTTGTATTCTATCTAAAATTCTTGCTAAATAATCAGTATTGTTTTCAACATCTGTGCCACCTCCAATTTGAGTAAATTGTACAAAGACAGTATTATTAGATCCAGAAATTGGTGTTGTTAGATTTAATGAACCTCCATTTCCAACTTGAGTAATAGCCCCACTTGTTACAGATTTAACTTCTACGCTTGCAGTAGTCCATTGAGCATTACCACCACTTCCTGCGCCAATAGTTCCAGCTAGAGTATATTGAATTTGTGTTGGTGAAGTAACTAAAATTAATTGATTTGTAGTATTAAAATCTACAGGAGTAACGCCAGTGATATTATCAATAATTATTCCACTTGCTAAATTATGAGCAGAACTAAAATTAACAGTAACTATTGAACCACTTCTTGAAATTGAAGATATTACTAAATTATTTGTTGAAATAGTTGCGTCAGTTTGGGTAGTATATTGAATACCTGATGAATTTTGCAATAAAGTTCCATTAGCAATAATAGTTGTTGCTAGACCGCTAAATGTAACTAAGCCCTTACTTTGTGTTGCTGGGTTTCTTGAAAGTCCATAAATACCACCCCATCTTTGGATAAAATCATCTTCTGAAGTATCTGGGAAAAATTGCTTAATCATGATATTGATTTTTTGGTAAATATCATAATCACGACCAGCAATACCAAAAATTAAAGATTGCAAATAGCTATTTTGCAAAAAAGGATCGCTATCTGGTAAGCGTGATTTAACATCGCTTGCTATTCTATCTGATATTTCTTTTCTTGAAGTAGGTATATTTACAACTGCCATTATTTTCCTGTATTTTTCCAAAGGTCATATGATTGAGCCTCTTGAGTATTATTATTTCTATAAAGATCAATATTTGATTTTATACTATTGCCCTCAACATCGCAGGTAACTTTAACATCACTTGCAATATTTTTTTGTAAAAACCAATTCATGCCGTCTAGAAGAGAATCTCTTGCTTTTGATGCCTCTTGCTCATTTACTCTTGATTGGTATTGAGTCCAAATAAGTGATCCTTGTTCGTAGCCATTAACTGGTTGTAATTCGTTTCCCCACCAGCCGCCTCTTTGTAAAGGATCTTCAATTGAATTATCTCTTTTTTCGCAAAAAATAGACATAGCAATTGCCGTATCTAAGCCATTAGTTAAAGTAAAATCACCATTAGTGAAGCTAATTTTAAATTCACCGTTTATTTGTTTTAATTTTAAATCCATTATACAACTATTCCAGTGTTAGCACTACCAGCAGTTACACCTGAGTGGGAGTGTGTTAAAAAGTCTTTTCCAGTAACTATTAAATTGCCTGTTATTGTCACATTGCCATTTAATTTAATTTGTGGAGAAGTAATATCTGCACTTGTATCCGCATTTGCTTCAATAACACTAGCATTAATAGTGGCATTATTAGTGATATTTGCAACTAAATTATTACAAGTAACATTTATATCTTTTAACGAGATAATATCTAAATTACCGTCTTTTTTTAAATAAATTTTAATTCCTTGATCGCTGAAAATACAAGCTTCACCTCTTTCAATCTTAGGATTAAGAGAGGGATTCATTGCAAAAGCGTATTTTGCGCTAGAATCACCATTGATTAAAAATTGCAAACCAATAGCATTTTGAATAGGTGGACTGCTTATAAAGCCATAAGCGTTATAAATTATAGTGTCATCAACCTCACCTTGATTAATTACTTGAGCGCGTAATAAACCATTGGAATTATCTATTGTGTTAATTTTAACTATTTTTATTAAACTTCTTATCCAATTTATCATTAGTCCTTACCAAATTCTGTGTATAATTTAGATCCAGTTTTTTCTTTTGGCTTTTTTAATAGAGGTTCGTTTAAAGTTAAAGTATAGGCTAATTTATTTATTAATTCAAGTTTAGTAATGCTTCCTTTATCCTTAGTTTTAGAGTAATTAATTGATTTTATTAACATCTCATCGTTGATACCAGCAAAACTATCTTTTACATAAACTAATTGATTAATGTTCCAAAGCGGATTTTCACTTATTTTATCTTTTAAATTTTGTCTAAAGCCAAATATTTCAACGCAATATTTAATTGAATCAGCTTTTCTAATATTAGCCTCCCATTCAGCTTTTTTTTGACAATCGCCAGAAGTCATTTGAACTTGTGCAATCATTAATAAAGTGCGAGTTTTTCTAATTGAGTGATCATAAGCAACGCCAACTTGGTATCCGTCATTTTCTGATTCTGGTGATTCAGTATTATTTGATTTAACAATATAGTTATGGAATCTATTTGTAACATTAATTGAAAAATCAGTGTTCTTAATGTTATTGTTCTCTTCGTTTTTAATATTTTTTAAAATAGTAACTGCTTTTTCTGATCCAATTTTATTAATTACTATATTACCATCGCCATTACAAGTAATAACTAATTGCCTTTTTTCAGCATATTTCTGTATTAAATTCCAACCAGATTCGCCATTTCTTAAATCAATCCTTTCTTTAAAAATTTCAATATCACCGTAATTATTAATTATTGAAATTTCATTATCATTATTTTTTCCTAAATAAGGTTTCTTTGAAGACACTACTTGATAACCTACTAATTTACAAACTTTTGAAATTAAATCTACCATTGTAATAGGAGCTTTAATTGCTATTGCTTGAATTTGTGAATCAATCAAATCTGAGATTTTATCTCGCCCTTCAATATTTATAATATGATTTTCCCTTGATCCTTCTGGACTCATAATATCAATAAAGCCAGTGATAAAATTTTCGCCATCAATAGCAACTTGTACAGCGTCTCCTTCTTTGAAAGGAAAAGTTTCTAAATCTGAAACGCTTGCTTCAAACTTAAAGCTACCAGAAGCATTTTCCAAATCTTTTGAGATATTAAACGATAAAAAATTACTATAAGTTTTGTCTTCTTTATTTAGCGTTATTATATTCATTTTGATAACACCCTAATTTCGCCTTGAATAAAAGCAGGATCTTCAATTTTATTTAAACTTAAAATCTCCTGATCTCTTGTTGTATTTCCATAAAGCTTGTAAGCTAAAACAGTAACTGGAATTGAATTAACTCTAATGGTTACGATTTTTGCTAAATTTAATCTAATATTTTCAAGAATTAATCTAGTTTGATTTCTAATTGAAACTAAATCATCTAAAACTAAATCATCTTGAATATTATCAAATATTGAATTGTAGGCATCATTTAACTGTTTTAAGATACTATCTAACTGATCTTGATTTGAATAATCAATATTTGTTGAAGCTTGAAAAGCAGTTGAAATACAAGCTACATCGCTAAAGCTATAAAGAGTTTTATTATTATTATTAATACTTGAAATTCTTGAAGAAGATCCACCCAGCGGTGATCTTAAACCTCCAATACCAATCAAATTAATATTAATCCTAAATAAATCTTCAAAATTGTCAGTTATTAAACTAACATTATTAAAAATAATATCTAATCTTGTTGAAAGATTTGATGGCGTTTGAATTAAGCTAGAAATAGAATTTTGGAAATCTTGAATATCATTAATGAAATCAGCGACTTCATCTACTCCGCCATTAATTGTTGAAACAACTGATTTTATTGTTGTGGTTAAATTTTCAAGAGTATCTTTTGCATAATTAAAACCTTCAATTCCTGTTCTAGCAATACTGAAAGCATTATCAAAAAAAGCTTTTTGATTAACTGTTAATTGATCTTTTAATCTATTTAAAAGTGTTTTATTACCAGTTGAAGCGGTAGGAAAAATATTCAGATCTGCTTTCTTGAGTATTATCGTGTAAGTAGCAACGTTAAGATCAGTTATAGATTCTGATATAGTAGAAAGATCAGCAACAACATTTACAGCACCGTAAAAAGGATCAACATATTTTAATATTCCCTCTTTATTTAAGACTGCTTCAAATATTTGTTTTTTTCTTTGATAATCTTGTGCCGAAGTATCTGATATTTCTGCATCAATTTGAAAAATAGGTGGAAAGCCGCCTAAATCTTCAACAAAGCGAGAATTAGAATTTACAAATTCATGAGTTACGGTAGTTCGCCCAAATTGCTTATCTCTTTTTTTAAAAAGGAAAGGTACTCCATCAAGTGAAGCTTGTTGAAGTCTAGTAAATATCCCCATTAATAACTACTCCCATAACTTACATTAGATCCTAGATTTAGATAACTACTGCTTAAATTATTTAATGTAATGTCTGCATTTTTTGGAACATTCTTAAAATCTACTAAAACAGTTGCTTTGATTTCTTGCGGTTTATTATTTCTATTAAGTAAATTTTCTATTGAATAAGCTTGCTGCCTACGCTTTGTATTTAAATAGCCTGTTTTATCTTCATCTCCATTATACCGTGAAGCAGAATTTCTAAGATTTTTATACATACTTTGTTTGTATGTTTGATCTAAAACAATATCCTTTGCCGTCTTATTAACATTATTTTTTGTGTATATTTTTTTATTTTCAATTGCCTGAGGGCTATAATCTTCTTCACCTAAAGTTCCAGCCCCTTCTGGAAAAAGCTTAAAAGGAAGTTTGGCAAGCTGACCAATTTTCTTTAAACTATAAATCATAATTTTCAATCCTGCATTCATTTCATCAAATTTATCTTTATCTTTAAACGCTTTAAGAAAATTATTAAGCCCGTCTGCTGCTTTACCCGTACCTTCAGTAAAAGTTTTCATAGTTGGGGCAAGTATATCTCCTATTGTATGCTTAAGTTCTAATATTGAATTTGATGTTCTATTTGCACTTCCTTGAAGATTATGCGAAGCTTTTTCAATATCTTTTGAATATTTTGTTGTTATTAAATCAGCAACTTTTGCCATTAAATCTGCACTAAGTTGACCTTTCTCCATAAGTTTTAAAAATTTAGGAATAGATACGCCTGCAGCTTCGGCAAATATTTGAACTGCCATCGGCATTCTATCGCCTAATTGACCTTTTAATTCTTCTGCTGTTATTGATGTTTTAGACTGCATCTGTCCTAAAGCTCTAATTGTACCTTCAAACTCATCCCCACTTAATCCAAGTAAGCTTGATAAACCAGCAAATGCTCTAAAAGTTTTTCTAGTATCTCCAATTCCCATATTTGAGGAGGCAAGAAATTTTGAATAACTTCTAGTTGATGATTCAAAGCTAACTCCTAATTCATTAGTTGTATTTTTTAACCATTCTAACTCTTTTGCCGCTAAAGATGATTTAGAACCCGCTAATCCAAATTTAGGAATAATAGCTTCAAAAGACGCGTTTACTCCTTGAAACATTGTTTGCACTCTAAACAACTCTTTTGAAAATTGCCATCCTTTATAACCCGCTGCAATTACTGCAACTTTTCCGAGGCTAAGACCAAATAAAGAGGCTGATTCGCTTGCTTTCTTCATCCCTTGACCAGCATTATTTAGCTCTGGAACTGTTTTTCTAAAAATAGTATTTTGATTAAGCATTAATCTATTACTAGTTCTAACTTGTCTATTTAATTTATCTAAAGATCTTATGATTCCATTGGTTGGGGCGGTAAATTCATCAATAGCTTTTATGATATACGCAAAGTCGTTAGCCATTTTGTGATTTTATTGATTTTAATGCTTCATTTCTCCATTCGTGAAATTCTGGAATTGACATATTCATGATATTATCGTATGTAAAAGCACCTTTATGATAAGCTAAAAAATCATAAACTATTATGATAAAGTCTTTTCTATTTATGAATAAGTAAAAAAAACGCTTGTATAAAAAGTCATAAGATCCGTAAGAACTCTAATGTCTACATCATTAAATTCTGTGTGGCTAATTCCTATGTTAAATTCACCGTTTATTTGATTTTTAGTAAACATGATGTCGCCACAACCAATTAATTGTAGCATTCCAGTTAAACCTTTATCTTGTGCTTTTTGCATAAGATCAATATGTTTTCCTTTTGGTGCTTTTAAGATAACATCTGTTGTCTGTTTGAATACGCCATTCTCGCTATATTTAACAGGCTCAAGTAGAGTATATTCTATATCCTTGACTAAATTGCTTTTTGCTTCTACTAAAGCTTTTAAAGCTAAATGAAGCTCAATCTCTAACTCTGGAATAGATTTTTCTTTTATCATAACTAAGATATTTGTACTGGATTACCTTCAAATTCTAAAGAAATTACGCCGTCTGGACTATCGTTAATATCTGGATCATTAAGCATACACATTCCAGTAAATCTTAATGTTTTACCATTTTCAGATATAATAGTCAAAGTGTTACCGTATAAACTAGCTCTAAGATTTGTTACATATACTCTTGCATCAGTATTATTTTTAGTGTCAATCGGGAATATATCAAATTTTAACATTGATCTTAAAGTTTCTCTATCTTCTGAAATAACTCTAGTCGTAGTGTTACCGTTTACGGCAGTTCTAATTTTAATATCACCTAAACCTAGTTTATAACTCAAAGAACCTTGTACATAGCCAAAAGGCAATGGAGAACCATTAACACCTATTGATTTTACATTAATTCTTTCTATTCCGTTTGCCATTTTTTATAAAATTGGGGTTATTTCAAAGTCAAAGTTTCTTAATTGACCCATTCTCCTAAGAGCCATTGATCCAGAAGCTGTACCTGTTGAAGTATCAATATTTACAACTAAGTTTTGTAAAAATTCTTCTTGCAAATTTGCACCACCTTGTAAAACACTGAAATCTGCTCCAGTTAAATCTAGCCATAATTCTAAGAAATATGATCTTATAGACTGCTCATTAGCAATAATAATATTAGGATTATTAGGTATCTCGCCAGAAGTTAAAGCGGACTGAGCATATTTAGTTTTAACATTTGTAAAAATATATTCTCTAGCGGTTGTTAAAGTGTCATTATCTTCTAAGTAGTGATAAGTTAGCCCTATTGCTGTTGGAGTAGGTTTTTTGTAAGAAGATAGTAAAGCTGCGTTAGTCACAACAACAGAATTATCATTTTCCATTCCAAAAGTAGAGCCACCTAAATCTGCAATTCCCAAAACTTCAACTTGGTTAAATCCTTTTCCAACTGGAATTGATGTAACATTATTAAGTTTCATATTAAAATATGGAATAGAAGCCATAAATACCCCGCCTCTTATATTTCCAGCAGTCATGAAGCTACTTAAAATAGCATCATCAGTAAATCTTAAAGCTCTTAAAGCTGCTACTTTGGCACTTATAACAAAATCTAATTCAACTAAAGCGCCACCCTTCCAAGAAGTATCATTAACTAATTTATTGAACCAAATATTGATAACTTGGCTTGCTAAACTTCCTAAAGTTGTTTGAATATTAGCATAACTATCAGTTTTGCTAACAAAGCCAATTCCATCTCTAATAGCATTAAAAGTATTAAATTTATTTTCTAAATGGCTTTTAATAGTATTTAGGAAAGCACATGGGGTAATTATATCATAACGAGACTCGTCAATTTTGTCTAAAATACCAGTCAAGATTGGATCAGTTGCACCGCCATTAAATGCAGTTACAGAATGAGACAAGCCTGAAACTGTTCCTTGTAGTTTAATTGTGTACCTATTAGCTTCGCTACCTTTATTTTTAGCAGTAAAAGTTACAACACCAAGTAAATTAGTGGCTGTTACTGGAGATTTAAGATCTGCGGTGATTGCAGAAACGACACTTGCGGCAATAGTAGTAACTGTTGAAGCTGTTGTGACAGAAATATCATATTTGTTATTTATGTAAGAGCCTATTGATATTTGAAAAGTGCCATTTTCTACTGGAACTCCTACAAAAGTTGCCGTGCTTGTAGCGGCAACACCAGCAATATTATCACTAATAGCAATTACATCTAATCTTGAAAGTTGATTTTCTTCTTTAAAAGCATCAACCATTATTTGAGCATGAGAACCTGCTCCAAAAAGTTTTGAGGCTGTGCCAAATTCATTATCTATTGAAGTAATCAAATCTCCACTAACAAAAGTTCCACTAGGTAAACCTTGCGCTAAAATTAAAGGTTTTCTTGAAGATGAAAATATTTTAATATTAGCATTATTTAAATTAAAATTTGTTGTTGGGAATATTCCTGCCATAATTATTTCTTTTTAGATTCTTTAATATTAATAATATTGCCACCTATTTCATTGTCGCTTATAATTCCTCGCCAGAATTTATCCAAAGGTACACCTTGCTCATCTTCAATTTCAATAATTGAATCTTTCTTAATATATTCTCTAGTTTTAGGATTATAAAAATCTCTAGTAAATTGAATTTTCATATTAAATAGCTTTTTTTTAAACATTATGAGTTTCTTTTAAAAGAAATTCATTGCAAGTGAAAAAAAAATCAAAATTATAATTTAATCTTTTTATAAAATATAAAAAAAGTTGTTGCTTTTATAAAAAAAAAGTTAATAAATATTGCAACGATTTACAAAATATTAACAACTAACAAAAATTTATGAAAAAATTAATAATTATACTTACAATATTTACTTTTTTTAATAGCAACGCTAACGCTAAAGAAGAAATCAATGCTGGAAAATGGAAGGAGAAAACTGGATCTCAAAAAGAGATAATCAAAGAACTTCAAAGAAGAATACTAATTTTAGATAAAAGAGATGTAGCGGTAGCTCGTGCAATAGGTGATGCTCGCGCTCGCTTATATCATTTTGAATGTGGTTATGAACAAAGGTGCTAATAATTTTGATCTATCAAACCACCCATTAAGGCAATTGTATTATTATCAAAATCTTTTAACTCAAAATCAAACACTCTAAACGCGCTTAAATCTGATGGTTCTATTGCATCGCAATTAGTATAATAATTTGTAGCCTCAAAAGTAAAGCGGTGGACATAGTAGCTTTGATTAAATATTTCTGAACCATTGTTTATAAGCAAAAGCGATGAATACAAATTATCAGTAAACACACTTGGAGCTTTAAAGCCTAATAATGCTTTACATAATGGCTGTTTATAAGACACTGCTTTATCTCTTGTGTCAGAATGTAACAATTCGTTTTGTGACCTTAAAAAAAGGTATACATTAATCATTTGAATATTTTGCTCTCGTAAAGCATAACCATTTGCAGCATAGCTAATAGCATCAGTTTTTGATTTATTATTGCGGCTAGTTACTTCATCTTCTGCTATTACATAAATCCAATTATTTTGATTACTAATAAATTCTGTTTCAAAATGAGCAATCGCCATATCAAGATTTATAGCTCCGCTTACAGTTGGATTATTTCTAACACTGATAGTACCCTGTGCTGGAGATAGTGGGCTAGAATCTATTAAATAAGTAAAGCTAGTAGGGGTTGGTACTGTTAGAATAGTTTTATATCCATTATAGCCATCTTGGTAATTTGAAAGTTGATAGATTACGCCAGTTGCTGGGCTTAAAGCGCTATTATCAACACTGAAATTAATTATGTAACTATTTTCAAGCTGTTGAACTTGCATCATTTTTCCAAAAGCATTAACTGCATTTTCTGATGTGCCATAAACCGTATAAGTAAATGTTTTCGGTGTTGGGATTGAGTTAATTAGAGTATCTTTATTATATGCGCTTTGTTTAACATTAAAGATCCTGACATTAAATTTTGAATTTACTAAATAGCCATGATCTTTAACAGTTGTTACTGTTGCTATATTTCCCAAAATAGAAATTGATTCAATTTCTAGAATTGGAGGAGTAATTATTGTTTTGATTCCATTATACTGAACTTGATTAGCTCCAGATATTTCAGTTGTTGTTAAACCTTTATAAAGATTATGCTCTGTATTTGTTATAGCTATTGCAACGCCATTTTTTTGAGTTAAACTATCTATTAAAATAGGAGTTTTTGCACCATTAATTAAGGCTAATTTATTGATTGCTAAATTATGAGGACTAGAGGTTATTGCTGTTACTGTTGAACCGCTTCTAGTTAATGAACTAATAACATTATTGCTAGTAAAATCATTAGTATATTTTGGCAAAATAGCTTTTATTTGATTTACAATATCCTTTGTTTTCATTTCATCTCACTTTGAATATTATTAATTATATTTCTCCTGCTTTGTAAAATTGCTTTTCTCAAATAATTTCTTCTACCAATTCTACTTGAACCATTTCTACCAGCATTTCCGCCTAATTCTAAAATTGCTGCATAAGGAGTATCTGCACTTATTCTAAGTTGCAAAGATCCTAAAACTGTAAAATTTAAGCTTTTTCTTAAAGCTCCAGTTAAAACTGCTGGGCTTTGACCAACTGCTGAGGCTCTATGAAGTCTACCTTTTTTTAATATACCACCTGATTTACTCCTATAAACTTTATAGAGTCTACCAGTTTTTGCAGAGTTCATTTGCTGTTTTACTAAACCATCATTTGTAGAGCCTTTTCTACCTATTATATCAATACCACTTCTATAAAATCCTTTTCTAACCGCATTACGAGTAATTCCTTTTGTTCTTATTACAAGATTAAGCATTGTTCTATCTGATTTAATGCCTTTAATCTGCATCATACAAAATTGTTTTTAATAGTTCCATCGCCTCTACGAGTAGCTCTTATGCAAAGAAATTCATTTTTGCCATTTAAATTTTCAATATCAATAATCTTAAATTTTATAACATTACCTTTTTCTTCTTTTTGCAAAATTTTAGTAATATCAATATCATTTCTATATCTTATATAAAATTTATCTGTTATAACTTTAATAATATTAGTTGAGTCAAAAGCTTCTTCACCGTTGCTACTAACTTGCATTGCCCAAACTTTTACTAAATCACTTATATTTAAAGAGGCATCTGTACTACCATCATTAGAAGTTACTTTCCTACGCCGCTGAATAGTAATTCTTGTCTTTAAATCACCCGTGCAAATTGTATCAGCTTTTTGTTTTATTTTTGGTTTACAACTCACGCTATGGCAAATCTTTTAGTTATTATAATAAAAGGAGAATAAAGTTCTATTGCTTGTTTATTCACTCCATTTGCATTATCGCAATCTCCAGATTCTGATTTTAATAATTCAACATGTGATAGAATCGCTCTTTTGATAGTAGCGGGAACATCGCAAGCATCTTCCCCATATCCAGCAACAAAAGTTATTATTACTGATTGTAATCTGCGATCAGCAGTAGCCCAAAATTCTTCTTCTTTTAAATGTATTCTACTAAAATCTGTATTCTCTGTAATATAATATTTTGAAGCATCAAAAGTTGTTAAAACTCCGTTTAAATAATATTTAATTGATACTATTGATTGTAATTTAGTTCTTCTAATTTCAATACTTCGGCATGAATTAGAGGGGAAACAATTTAGAAATGATTTGTAAGTCTTATTAATAAAATCTCGTCCAGTAATTTTTTCACCAAATTCTGTTGCAACATCAATTAATGATAATAATTGAGCATCGCAACTGTCATCATCAATCCTACTATTTATCTTAACTTCCTCTAAACTTACAGGTCTTGATATTGAAGGATTTACAACAATATAATCTTTTGCTGTTAATTGTTCTGGTTTATAATATATCATATTAAGTTAATGTTTTTCTAAAACCCTCAAGCCAAGCAGTTGCCTTGAAAGGCACTTTTATATTACCATTATAAATATTAACTCTTATAATTAAACCTTCTGATACTAAAAACTTATCTTCTGAATTTATAGGTAAAATATGAGTTCCGTAAATTAAAACATTTCTACACAGTTTAGCAACTACGCCAACTTGTGGATGAACTAAAAAAACATCAAAATATGCACCAAAAGGGGCATTTTCAAAATTAATTCCGCCGTCCTTAATCCAAATATCTTCATTGAAGGTTAAATCCTTCGTAATTAATGTGTCGTTTTCTGTAAAGTTAAACTCTAATATATTGCCGTTATCGTCTATACTTGTAAAAAAAGTAGTTGTTCCAACTGGGCGAGCAGAAGTCATTACTTGACTTATTCCAGTAGAATCAGCAAAGGTAAGTTGCTTATTCCAAATATTTTTAAAGTTAGTTTCAAAATCTATTGCTTCATCACTTCCTATAATAATTTTACATTGAAAAAGTAAAAAACCATCTTGAGCTAAAATTACATAATAATCTATTCCATCAATAACTTCTTCATTTGATTGAGGGCTTAAATTTCTATTAATAACTTTATCTTTAAAAGGCTGCCAATCACATAATTTATTTATAGGGCTATATTTAATCATTATATTGTTCCAACAGTAATTTGAAGCTGCCTAACTGTTAAAGGGTTTGCAGCAGTTTGATTCTCAATAAAAAATTCTAAGTAGTCATTAGTAACTAAATTTATAAATCCATAAGCACCATAACCTACTCTACTTGTAGCTGATGTTGGAATTGACCCTTCTTGCTTAAATCCATTTCCTATATTTACTCCATTTTTATATAAATAACCTCCAAAATTCTGACTATTATTTGCAGATATAAGAGTAGCAGTAATATTGATCCCAACTACAGTTTCAGTACCAATATATCTAATTCTATTAGATATTGGCATGTCAAAATTTAATGCGTTCAAAACTAAAGGTGATGTTAATAAAGTTGTTGTTCCTAAAGCTTTAACTGGAGTATTAATAGCGGCAATAGTCGTAGTAACTGCGTTATCAATCATATAAATTTGAATTTTATTAGAAGCCATATTAACTATAGCATCAACATAACTTTTATTAACAAGGTCATTATTATTTGTAGGAGTTCCATTTATTCTAATATTACCATTTGCAACAAAATTTGTTGAATCTGATGTTAATGTTGCCTGATCTAAAACTAAAATTGCTGGCATATTATTCTATAATTAAAATTGTGTTATTTGGAATTGTTAGTGTAACTAAATTATTTATAATCATAGCACTATCAACATAATGGTTTCTATTAGCAGTCAAAGTCTTATTTGTTGTCAATGTATTCTCATGACTATACAAAAACCCCTTAGATTGTATAGGAATGTTGCCATCTTGTGTTATTGGGCTAATTATTATATTCCCTGTCATGATAATATCTTATTATTTATAGTGACATTATTACCAGTATAACTTAAAACTTCTGTTAAAGTTTCAATTAAAACACCAGTTCTATCATATTGTTTAGTAGTGATAATACTAACTCTGTTAGATAAATAACTATAATTTTCTTCTTGAACTTTTTGAACTAAAGTATTGTCTTTCCAAGTGATTACATCAGTTAAAAGATTTCCTGAATAAATATATTGAACATAAGAAGTTTCGGCACTTTCAAAAATTAAAGAAGGTTTTAATTGTTTTTTATTAACTAATTGGCTCATTAAGCTTCTAAAGTGTTATAATGTGCTATTACTGTATCAGTTGTTTCTAGATTATATTTACCATTAGTTGCGCTCCAAGTCAAAACTTTACCGACTCTTGTGAAACCTTCACTAGCACCCTCAGATTCTGCTTTACCATTAACATAAAGAGCAACAGAGTTAGCAATAGGTAAAAAAGCTAGATTTGCTAAAGTATTTAATGATGTAACATTTACTTTTTCATTTCTGATTGCTCTTCCAGATGTATTTGATGGATCTTCGCCAACAACTACGGTATTAATTCTAACTAGAGAATCAACTGGTAATTTATCAAAACTATAGCTATAATTAACATAAAAATCTATTGTTGTAGCAGGTAGTGAGTAAGCTGTTTCAATACCAGCAACTAATGAATAATAGGATAATGTATAAACGCCAGCAGCTTCCGTTAATCTAGCGTAAACTTCATTCCCAGCACCATCTTCAATAGCTGATTTATTAGTTGAATTTAAAACTAAAGCTTTATTATTTGCTCCAGTAGTAATGAAACCTAAAGCAGTTGAAGACCCAACTTGAACTGGCACATTATCAACTGATGCCGCCGCAGTGATTGCTGCTGTTACAACATCATCAACTCCAGCACCTGAAAAGCCACTTGATCCAATTTTTGCAAAAGTAAATTTGTTAATTTGTTTAGCTTGTAATAAAGTAGCCATATGATTATAATAATTATTTAGTTAATAATAAATTTCTAATGAATCCGTTGTTAGCAACGAATAGGGTAAAATAATAGTTAGTTGAGTTCCAATTATAGTGTAGTTATCAAATATTTTTAATTTTTGACCATTTACAAAAGTTCTTGATAATAAAATTTCATCTCCTGCTGGCATTTCTGTCAATGTAAAAACACTTTGATTATCTGCTGGAGTAAAAAAATTATATCTACTGCCAGCAGGAAATATCCTGTAAATTACACTACTTGTATTTATTTCAATTACTTGACTGCTTTCTTGAGTAACCTCAAAAACTTGCTGGTCAATTTCTATTTCTATTTCAGACATCTTTACTTAGTAACTGTTTCTAAAATTTGTATATTTCCTTCTAAAATTGTAGTTACTTGTCCAACATCAGTAGTCCATTTCAAATCATAAACTGCATTTGTATCAGTTAAATCTTTAGTAATATTTTTTGAGATTATCAAAAAAATATTGCCATTTATTGCGTCATCAATTTCAATTCCTATTCCAGAAATTCCAAGTGGTGATTCTAATGTCAAAATAGGATCTAAATTACTTTTACATTCCCTAATTTCCATTTTAAATGAGTAGCCACTCAAATTTAAAGGGTTACCTGTCTCTTTGTCTTTTAGCGTTAATTTCTGTCTAAAGTCATCACCGATTCTTATTGTATATGTATAGCTCGTTATTTTAGCCATTTTTTATGGTCTTAATACTAAAGTTATTACTGAATCAGTAGTTAATTGGGCTGTATTACCAATTATTTTAATAAATTGTACTGAGCTAAAATTATCTCTATCAAAAGCAAAATGTTTTGAAGTGGCAACTGTTAATTTTATTTCTTTTAAAAGAGCGGGATTAGAACTATCATTTGTATAATAATCTAAAAATATTCCATCCAAACTATTACCAACTTGAAACCTTAAAGATGTTGCTGTTAAATTAGCATCAGTTCTTATCCCAACAATATTGCAACCCATCGTATCAAAAGAGCTTACCACTATATTATCGTTATAAGTAGTTGAAGTAGTTTGACCAACTAACATTTTTACACTTCTTGTAAAATCTCTACTTGATTGAAATTGTGTTGATTTACTCATTATTTATTTGTCTTTTTGTTTAATTTCTTGTCAAACATTTTATTTTCTGGAGCTTCTTGAATTGTTTTTTCTACAAACTTTTCAATAAGTTTAGCATCTCCAGATTTAATTAAACTATTAGCTAAATCATCATCCAAATCTGTTGCTTGGTCTTTTTCTAAAACTAAAACTGCTCTGCAATTTTTAGCTACTGTAACTCGGTTTAAAATTAGAACATCCATAAAATATATCTTTTCAAATTTAATAGAGGGCTGAATTTTAAACAGCCCTCCAAATAACTTAGACAGTTATTGCTGCAGGCATAATTTCTGGCATTTTAGATACAATACAACCTAAAGTAGCGCCAGTTGTTACAACTGTTGATACGATTGTCGCTCTTACAAAAGCTTTCGGTCCAACGTAACCAATCTTTTTAATTTTATTGGCAGCAGTGATTTGAGCTTGTAATTCAGGCGCAACAGTAGAAGTTGGATCTTGACCTCTTAACTGAGAATCTGGAACTGCTACAGCATCAGAAAGATCTGAAGCATCACCATGTTCAATTAGAATGTTATAAGTTCCGTCAGTTCTAGCACCTGAGAAAAAGCTAAAATTAATGCCATGATCAAAATCAGCGGCAGCAATAATATTTCCAACTGTTGAAGTGTTAGTAATAATAGCTTGAATATTTACAGCTATTTCTTGTTTTAAATTTGTAGTAATTTCTAAAGTAGGCATTTTTAAATTTTATTAATTTTAATATCAAAGGGGAGTGCTTAACCTCCCCAAATTACTAAGCAGATAATTTATAATTCTTGATAGCTTCAAAATTTTTAACGCCACCACCAACTCTTTTAGTTGTGTAGAATTTAACATAAGGTTTGCTTGTGTAAGGGTCACGGAGAACTCTCAAACCAAATCTATCAACAATTATATATCCAGCATTAAAATCACCGTAAGATAAAGATAAAGCGCCAGTTACAGGAGAACCTGAAACAACAGAAGCTTGCATATCATCAGCAAAAACGAATGGTTTTCCTAATAGAGTCAAGGTATCGCCATTTTTGAAAGATCTAGGATCTAGCAAATAGTTTCCTTGGCCATCTTTTAACAAAATAATTCTACCCCAATCATCTCTTTTACCCATAAATACTGCTTTTGCTTGGTATCTGCCTTTCAATGAGTTTTGAAGAGTTTTGATAGTATCAGCAACATAAGCGCCGTTAGTTCCTGATTTAATTTGCTCAAGTTTACCTCTTTCGTAAGAACCATTTGCAGCCCAAGCCTCATAAGATAAGAAGCCTTTAGGTTTGCCTGCACCGTTGCCACTAACAAAAGCTGTGTTCTCAGTTCTAGTAACAATATCATTAGTTTTTCCTGATAAATAGCTTTCAATGTTAATTGAGGAATCATCAAGCATTTTTTGAGTAACCAATGGTTGAGCATATTGTTCGTGAGTTGCGAATACTAATTTGCCAAATTGTGGCGTGCCAGTATCTTTTCTTTCTTCTCTTTCAGAAACCCACCCGCCTGATTCTGACTCATCATCATCAATAACTTCTTCATAAGATTCTGCAATAGTTGTAATAACTGTAGCAACTGATCTCATCGGAGAAGTCTCAAATTCTCTGATATTTTGAACATTAGGATTTTTTTCTGGGAAAACTAAGTAACCACCGTCAGGATTGCTATCAACTGATAAAACTTTAATTAAAACTTCTCTACTTTCTACTGACGCGTGTTCAGCAAAAGAATCAACGATTGTACTATGATATTCATTAATTAAAGCTTCATCAATAGTTTTTCCAGCTTTTCTAGCGTAGTTAGCAAACTCGCTTTTAAATTTATAAACTACAGAATTTTCCTTTTTAGAAGAATTATTACCTAAACCTGTTCTTTTTATTTCAGCTTCAATAGATTTAATTGAATCTTCTAAAGCTTTTTTATCTGAATCAGTCTTGATTTTTTCATCTTGCTTTTCTTGTGCAAGAGAAGTGATTTGATCTGTTAATTGTTTAATAGCTAAATCTTTTTCAGCTTCTTTCTTACCAATTTCGTCTTGACGAGCCTGAACTTTGGCTGTCATATCCAATATTTGATCTAATTTTTGGTCTAACATTTTATTATTTGTTTAAATTATTAATGATTATATCTATTTTTTGATTCATTTGATCCTCAAAAAATTTATTTAGTTTAGTTTCAACAGCATCACACTGTTTATCCTCAGCAGCATCGCATTGCTTAGAAAATTCTTTTATTTTTGAAATAAGGGTTTTTGCCCCTGTTTGAGACATTCCGCCATCTTTCAAAAATGTTTCAATTTGTTTAATGTTTGTAATTTCTGAATCTTTAAATGATTTAAAAGAATTTATTTTAGCTTTTGGATTCATAGCCTTAGTAACTAATGAAAACTCAAATAATTTTAGCTTTGTTATTACTCTGACATTCTTGCCTTCAATTCCTTTAATTTCAAAATCCTCAACAAAAAATCCGATAGACATTTCTGCTACTGACCCAATCTTGACTTGAGGCATTACGCGACCTTTTACAAAATCATCAGCTTTTGGAAGTTTAGCACGAATATAAAGTCCGTAATCGTCTTCTCTAATAATTTCGGGAATGCCGATAGGCTCGCTCATCTTGTGTTGCCACAAAACTTTAACATCAGAATTTTCAATTAATGATTGTGTAAATGCTCCTTTTTGTATTATATCATCTCCAAGATCAATATTGCCAAAAGTTGAAGCATACCCCTCAAATATGAAATAATCTGGGTCTTCATTGTTTATTTGCTTGACCTGAATCGGTAGAAATTGTGTATGTTGCATTATTAGACATTAATAATTGATTATGTCAAAATTACACAATTTAAAAAAAATCATTGCAAGTGAAAAAAAAATCAAATATTTATGATTTTAATAAATCAATTACAGTAATGATTTAGATACTATCCAATAATATTAAATATCTGCTTAATGAATTTTACAGGCTCATATAATTTTTTAAAAAAAACACTCATCAAATTTGATTTATACAAAAAAAATCCAAACATTATTACTAAATATTACGGGTATCAAGATTACAGCTTAGTAAGAAATGGCAGAAGGGGTATTAATCAAAGGTTTTGGCAATTATTGCATTTGGATTTAACAATCCTAAATATAGTTAATCCTAAAATGAAATATTCTAGTTTAGAAAAATTAAAAAAAGATTTTGATGCTAAATAAATACTATTCACCAGAAGACTTAAACACTAAATTTGAATCAGATTATAATTTTTTAGTTTTTGTTTTAAAAAAATATAAAATAGCTGATGGTTGCGTTAAGAAGTTTGCTAGCAATTTTTATTGTTTACAAGATGTCAGACCAATTTTTACTTGGAGAAAAAAAAATAAGGTTCCAGCCAAATTATGGAATTTTTTACATAAAGAATTAATTTTAGCCAGACTGACTGGAAAAATTAAAGAAGATGAAATAATGAGTTTTGAAGATTTACAAAAACAGTTTGATTACTTAGGTTATAAAGTAGAATACATAAAAGGCTCAATAAAAATTGAATACAGCCAAAAAGAAAAAGAATATCAAAAAAAATATTATATCAAAAAAAGGCTCAATAAAAATTGAATACAGCCAAAAAGAAAAAGAATATCAAAAAAAATATTATATCAAATCACGAAAGGTATAATTAATTTAAAATTATGCGATCAACTAAACTTCTTCTTAAATATTAATCAAATTATAAAATAAAATGAGCCAAATCAGACCTTTATACGACAAAGTTTTAGTGGAAAGAGTTCAAGCTGAAACTAAAACTACGGGTGGAATTATTATTCCAGATTCTTCACAAGAAAAACCAACTGAAGGCATAATTATCGCCGTTGGAAAAGGAACCAGAGATGATTCTGGTAAAATCGTTCCTTTAGATGTTAGAGTTGGTGATAAAGTTCTTTTTGAAAAATGGGGCGCCACTGAAGTTAAAGTTGCTAATAAAGAATTATTGATTTTACAAGAATCAAAAATTTTAGCCGTTATCGAATAATATTAACTTAAATTATAAATAAATTATGACTGCAAAAGAAATCGCAATGTCCCATTAATAGGTTATTATAATTAAATAATCAATTGGTTCTAAAACTGGTGATTTTAAAAATTTATTTCATTGCATAGTCAAATTCTTGTTTTGTATTTTCTACCCTAGCAACTAGTTCTTTAATATTTTCTGCCATTTATTTGCCATATTCAAATTGAATTCTGGCTCTAATAACTGGAACAGATACCATAAAAAGAGTTGCTAATTCCTCCAAAGAAGCAATTTTGTAATACTTGTCTAGCATAAATTTTGGAACCAAAAGATGAGCAGCAAAAGCATTTGCTTCCTTTTCTTTTGAATCGTTGGAATCATTAATAGAATTTCTTAATAAAACTTTGTATTCAGATGAATTTAACCATTCCTCGTGCATTATTTTATGACCAAGCTCGTGAGCAATAGTAAATGTTTGTCTCTGCGGATATTCTTTTTCGTTAACATAAATTTCGTTTTTCTCTCCATAGAAAAAACCGGAAATTTTATCATCATCACCAGTAAAATTTGCAAAAAATACTCTAATCCCCAAATCTTTGCATATCTTTACTGGATCTACTGATGGAGAAGTGTAGCCAAACTTATCAAGTAACTTCAAGGCTTCTTGCTGGGCTTTTTTAAAATCAGGAGCTTCATTCATAATTTTATTTGTTATTTAGATTTCTCGGTTTTTGAAATTTTTTTGGTTATTTTCTTTAGTTTTTCGTCAAAGTTTTTTTCGTTTTCATCGCAGTTTAGCTCTCTGGCTACTTGTTTGAATAAATCTTTTTGGGGTTGTTTGCTATTCTTTTTAATCATATTGTTTTTCCATTTATAGCAAAACTATATTGTTCGACTCTTGGTTTCTAAATTTTTAAACCATGACCAGCAATATTTTCAGTTAAAGGGAGTAATCCTAATGATTCTTTGCTATTATTTTTATCAAAAGTATGAAAACAATCTACCTTGTTAAGAATTGCGGTAGCTAAGTGTATAGCATCTGGAACACTCAAAGTTTTGGGTGAGATTAATTTACCATCTGCATCTAATTCTGCTGGGCAATTTCTATAATGATCCCTTAAAGTTCTAGCTAATTGAGCAATTTTAATATCAACAGATATTCTTTGAATATTTTTCCTTTTTAATAAATCATCAAATATTTGTAGAACACCAACACCTACATTACAGGCTCCAACTTCTGTTTGCGTTATTGTTGAAGTTATAATAGTTACATCCCTTTTCTTTAATCTATCTATTACATCTCTTACACCAGCCATGTCATTTGGATCTTTACGATCCTCGTTTTTGATCCAAGAAATAAAAATGCAAGAATCCCAATAAAATATTTTTTTAGTGCCAGTCATCTCTTAAATTCGCAATAAATTGTTCTGAATATAAATCACCTGTTGCATTTGGGGCGATTCCTAATAAATCATTCCAATCTGGCAAGTCATTTTCCAAAGGATAAACTTCTATTTGTTTAACATTAATTAAATGTGGAAAATTCTGATTATTTGTATAAATAGCTTGTCCACTTATACATACTTTTCTGCCAATACCATCTATTGCATTATCAGATAATTCTTGTGAAAAATTACATCTTATTTTTTCTGGTAATCCATAAGGATAAATATAAAAACAGTTTATTCCATTGTGTAAGTTTATTTGCTCTAATTCTCCTTCGTAAGAACTAAAACAATCATCATTTCCTTTTAGAAAATTATCAATATTCTTGCTAAAATCTTCATCAAAAATTATGGTTTCATCATCTGAAAAACTAATAGTAGTTTCATATCTATCATTCTTTCTAAAAGAAAATTTAGCCAGTTTTTTATATTCCTGCAATATATCATAATCTAAATTACTTGTAGATATATTGTTGGATCTAATTGCCCTCAGATCACTTGCAATCTTTGTTAAAAGAATTTCTTGATTACTATCCCATTCAATAGCTATTTCACCACTAAAAGGACTATTTGGGGTTTCAACCATAGCTTTTCTAACCCTCATTTGCATTGACCAAGCCGTGTCTTTATTGACATCTAAATCTCTTGCTAATTGACGGCTAGAAATTCCTTTTTTGGCATTTAAAATTAAACAAATAGCCAAGAACCATTTTTGAAGGGGGAGGCATGTATCGTGAAAAATTGTGCCGATTGTGACGCGGTAAGAAGTTTTACAATTGTGGCAATAATGTCTAAATTCTGATGGGTAGGAATGATGTTTTTTAGATTTGCAGTAAGGGCAAGTTGGCTCTCCTTTCCACTTGAGATTTTCTAGGTAATCAATACACTCTTTTTGGGTAGGAAATTGTTTAAATATTTCTACTAAATTCATAAAATAGCTGGCGATAATCGGTTTTGCAAAACTTGATTATTAACAACCAACTATTTTATGAAGTCAAAAGAAAAGTATAACCTATTAATGGGACATTGCGAAAGAAATTATATAAGTAATAATAATGAATTGAAGAGCTACAAAATTTCTAAGATAGAATACTAGTTTTTATAACAAATCTACTATTACATCTACACCTCGCAATATTACCAATTGAAGCTCTTGAACCGTCTCTGGGATATTTTAAACGCTCTCCGCTCACAATATAATCTTCATTTATACCAACAGTCTGCCCATCTGGAGCTACATGATTAAAATTTTCAACTCTTGTTTTGCCATCTAAAATAGAATCCCAAATTTTTAGAATATAAATTTCTTTATTTTGATTGGTAATAAGAGCGGCTTGATCTATTAAACTTGCCTCAGTCTGTCTTGCCCAACTTTCCGCTAAACCTACATTTTGACTACTAATTAATTCGCTTCTTGAATGTGCTTTTGCTAGAATGTTAATTCTTATGTTTTCGCCAATAATTTTAGCTTTATTATCATTTGAAATTAAGATTTGATTTCTAACTTTCTCAATTTCTCTTGCGATTGCCGCTTGTTGTTGCACAGAGGCAGAGGGTATTTTATTTTGAAGACTTGCAATTAAACTTTGATTTTCTTGTAGTGATTGATAAAAATCAACATCCGCTTTAATCAAAGCATTATCAATCATTTTTTGATTTGTAGAAGTAACAAAAGCATTTTGAACCTCACTTTCATTAGCAATAAACAGAGTCGCGGCTAAAAGAAAAGAGCTGTTAATTTCATCAAGTTTTGGCTCTAATTCGTCATCTTGAATTGTAATATCTGTTTTTAACTGTAAATCTAAAAAGCTTTTATGATAATTTGCATTAAAAAAAAGATTATACTTTTTCTCAGCTTCTTTTCGCAAATTAAAACCAAAATATTTTATTGATTTACGCATTGCATCCCTAATTTCTTTTAAAAATTCAGGAGCGTAATTATTAGCGATTAACTCAGAATTTAATGATTGTGTTGCAAGATATAAGTTTTGACAGTCAATAGCTAAATTCTTAAAAATAGCTTCAAATTTTGGTGCGATAGTAGCTTCAATTCTCTTTTTCTCAATATCTAATTCTTGAGAAGACTTTTGATTGTTTAAAACCATTTTTTGATTGATTCACTAATTACCTCATCTTTATAACCGCCATCTTTCATGTTTTTGATAAAACGCGCTTTTGCGTCTAAAGATTCTCTATCATTATTGATAATACTATCTGTACCACTAGCAATCAAGTTTTGAGGTTGATAAATTATTTCTCCACCTTGTGTGTTGGGATAGCCCATGATATTTCTGATTTCGTCTCTACTGAATGCTGCCATTTTTGACATATCAGTTGCATATTTAACGCGACGAACATTAAGAGTTTCAATTTCTGCGGGGTCAAAAGTTATTTCTAAATTTTCATCGTATCTATACATTATAGCATCAGTCAAGAATTTATCAATTGTTTTTCTAAGCGGTATAACTGCATTATCGTATAAATCTAACTTAGAAATTTCTTTATTGTTATAAGTTGAAGCATCATTTGTCGCGTAACTCATCGGAACTTTTAAAGCTTTATAAACTGATAATTCTGTTTGATTCTTAAGAGTTGCAAAATCCATATCTTTTATTGACTCACTCATTTGTTGCCAGTGAAAGTCACCATCTAATATTGCTGTTTTTCCTGCATTTCCTGCGCCGCTAAAAGTTTCTCTGATCATATCTTTTGCTTTATCAACAAAGTCTTCATCAAAAATATTGTTGCCTTTGTATGTTAAAAGACCGCTTGGTCTTGCTTGATTCTGCAAAAGAGAATTATTATGAATTGAAGCTAAAAGATACTGGCTTATTTCAATTTCGCATGCTGATAAATCGCTAACTCCCAAAAGATTTGAATTAGAATAATTAGGATTAAAATTGATTAATTGATTAATTTCATTTTTATTTTCTGAATAAAATCTGTATCTTCTCAAGTCTTTGTAATCTTTGCCTCTTTTGTAAGTTAAAGAAGAATAAGTTGAATTATATCTGTACTCACCAGCGTAACCGTCTGTGTAATCTGATTGAATAGTTATATCTTGAGGTCTTAAAACATTAAGCTCCACTATTCGCTTTTCATTACCGATTTGGTTAATATATGAATTTCCTGTTAAAATATAATAAGTTGCGAGCTGTCTATAAAACAACTCTTGACTTGTAAAAGGATTTGGTCTTGATAAGAGCAGCAAAATACCAGTGCTATCTTTACTTATGTCAGTAAAATCACCAGTTTTTTTATTTCTTAAAATTGGTTTAATTGATACTAGATTATCAACAATTAAGCGAATAGCAGTAAAAACAGGCGAAGATTCAAGATAATACTTTAAATAATTATATTGCTGATCTGATTTTAAAAAAGAATTATTTAAAGATGTGTATGCTGACTGATTAGTGAAATTATAAGATTTTTTTGATTCTAATTGTAAATCTTTTTTAACTATTAAATCAAACATCTATTTTTTGAGAATTATTAATGAAGCAGCGCATGTTATGATAACGCTAATTGAATGTTTAGCTACTAGAAATAAGGAGCTGGCAAAACTTAATTTTATTAAATTAAACAAAATTAAAAATAGCAAAAAACATTCTAAAAAAAATTTAATAATTAATCTATAATCTAGTGATCTAAATTTAATTTTTTTCATAATTTAGTTTTTTAATTAAATAAAAAATTTTTAGGTTTTTATTGCAAGTGAAAAAAGAATCAAATAATTGCATAATGAAACTTTTTTTTAGGAATTATATAAGTGCTTAAAGCATAACGCAAAGCATCAATCCCGTCATCTTTGATCCCTATACTATCGCCGTTTGATTTTATTCTTTGCTTTTTATCGTCAATTAAAGGCAATGGGTCTTTAGTTTCTTTGTCTATTTTATAAGAATAATTTTCAAATTCTTGTAAAATTCTTGGGCAGCGGGAGTGAATTATTATTTTATTAAAGCTTTTAATATATTCAATACCATCTTCAATACTTCCGCTCCATTTTTTAGCTGCTCTTATTTTATAACCTTGACGAGCTACATTTGATATTGTTTCTGGTCTTGAGCTATCTGATTCAATTACCCATTTTCTAGATTCGGGTATTTTATCAAACAAAACTTTTCCTAGATGATCAATTTCAACTTCTTTTTTATAAGCTTCATAATCAATCCATAAACATTTGTCTTTTATAAAGCAGCGTATTAAAACTGTTGGATCATTTGCAAAGCCCCAATCCGCACCAAAGAAAAAGCGGCTCTGGTAAAGTTCACTAATTTCTGGGGTTGTAAATGTTCGTGATTCAAATTTTCCGCTAAAAACAATTTCATCAGCATTGCCGACAGGCTTTCCGAGATATTGATGTGCATAGCGTTCATAATTTCCAGATTCCATTTCTGCAACTATTGCTCTTGTTTTTTTAGATACCCAACTTTGTGGAATATCTAAATATGTTGAATGGTGGACAAGCCTTTCATTCTGCTCAATTTCACTAAATTTATTAATCCAATGTTTCGGATTTTTTGGAGGATTAAAAGTAATAAATTCAATACATTTTCTACCGCGCAACACTGATTCTGCAACGCTTGTGATTTCATCGTCACCGTCATATTCTTCACCTTCTTCAAACCATAAATATTTAAAATAACCCGATTCAACTCTAATTGATTTAATTTTTGTCGGATCGTCAAGCCCTTTGAGTAGTATTTTTTGACCCGTGGGTAAATATGTAATTTCAGAGGGAGATTGAATAGAATGAAAGTTTTCAGTTTCCCCAAGTTTATTAATTGCCCATTTTAGCGTTCCGTGGATTGAGTCTCTAATTGAATTGCCAGTCTTACGAAAACAAACTGCGTTAGCTTCGGAATCATTTATTATACCAAGAATTATTTCAATAGCTACAAAGCTTGATTTTGTTGAACCCCTGCCGCCTTTGAGTAAAAAATGACTGTGGGTTTGATTTCTGATAGCTTTGTGAACTGGATAAAAATGTGGTGCGATTAAATCACTTGTTTTAATCACAATTAATTTAAAAATGCAATTTCTTCAAAACCTTTCAAAGATTCTTTTTGTAATCTTTTTTGAAACTCTTGAGCTAATAATCTTTTAAATTTTTTCTTTTTAAAATAGTGATTGACAACCTGTGGCGTTTTATTTATTAAGCGACCAATTTTAGCTTTTGTGATATTTCTATCTTTCATGAAATTCTTGAGTGTATCTAATTCAGCCTCATTTAAATATTCTGTCATTTTATTAGAAATAATTTAGTAAAAAAATAAATGATAATTAATTTTTTATAAATAATCAAGTATTTCGTATATTTTATAAAATTATGTCAAAATAAAACAATTGTTTAAAATAAATTAAATAACTTCTTTACTATTAGTTATATATCCTTTAAAATATATTTAATAACAATCTTTAATAACAATTTTAACAATCTTAAATAAAAAATAATATGAAGCAAAAACAATTATCAAAAGATAGAGCTGCTTATTTCGCGGCATATCGCAAAACAGAAAAAAACCAAAATTACCAGAAGGAGCAATATCAAAAAAGAAAAAAAATGACTAAAAAAGAAAAAATCGTTTTTGCTTTGGATCAACTAGAAATTATTAGGACTCATATTGATTTGGCTGGAAAGCCAGAAATTGAAGAGATGTTTTACAATTTAGTAATAAAATTAAACGATAAATAATTGTATATTTTATAAAAATAATTGTATACTTTATAAAAAATAGGTTATATTATATTTTTAATAAAAATTACAAAAGCACTACAATATTAATTTAATATAGAAAATATGGAATATTTTATTTATGTAAATAACAAATTTATTGATCGTATTAGAAGAAGTTGAAGGAAAAATAAAAAAAATTAACGGAAACGATTTTTTGGTAGTAAAAGATCTTTATAGTTACACAGCTTATTTGCCAGCTATTTCTGGAAAAAATAAATATGCCCACTCGATTTCAATAGACTTTTCATCAAAAAAATTAAAAGACTTGCCAGAGGCAATTACTAAAGCAATAAAATCTCTTGTAAAAAACTATGGTTTTAAAGATGGATTCTGTGAATCTTCTTTTTATGAATACGTAGAAAAACAAGCGTTCAGAACAGAGCAAGCAGGGAAACGCTAACTGTTTAATATTGTTGAAAAAATCATATCTAAGATTATTTAATATCGTCGTAAATAATCTTAGTTTTTATTTCTTCGCCATCTTTTCCAGTTAATTCGGATCTCAAACTAAATTCGTCTTTTCCCTTCCTTTCTGCGTACCATTTTGCAGTTGAAACATCGCCTTCATTCAAGGCTTTATTGATTACAAGTATTGATTTTATTAGCGGCTTTTTTTGAAGTGACTTGCAATAGTCTAAAAAGCCCGCTTCCTTTTCGCAATAGGTATAATATGTCTGTTTTGATACGTCTGCCCAAATGCAAGCATTATCTACACTAAACCCCTGTGCAAAGCCCTCTTTTAGTTTCTTGACAGTTTCTGACGTCATTACTGTCGGTCTCCCGTTGGGATTTGGTTCTTTTAGTTTCTTTTTAGCCATTGTTTGTGATTTATATTTGTTTTAAATAAATTGTCTCCGCACGGTGTACTATTAGCATTTTACCCTTTATTTAAGCGGATGGCCATATAAGCTTCTTTATATCCAGCTCCGTTCTATATTTATTATAAAATGTATTTTTCCAAAATAACAATGTATCTTCATCAACAAGATCACTAATTGCAGCTTGTAGCAATAAAAAATTATCGTAATTAGACCCAGCTAAAGATGAACAGCCACGAATTTGAATATATTTTAATAAAACTAAAGAAATTAATTCATAAGTGCTATATTTTGGTTCAAGAATATCATTTATTTTAAGATTTGATTTTTTATTTAAAAAAACAAAATAATTATCTTCAAAAACAAATCCTTTTAAAATATTTTCCCAAAATTCTTTTTTTTCTAGCGCATAATAAGCTGGACAATCTACCATTTTTTAATAATTAATAATTAATAATGTTATATCTTCTTTATTCATAATAAACCTTTTAGTAATTTTCTTTTTTCCCCTTCTAAAAAAGCGCGCCCTATTTTATTTTCCATCCAAAGCCTCCAGATAAGTCTCCAGCAAATATTCTGCTTCCAAAAGCTTTTCTTTGTCAATCTTACGAATTTTAATGATTTGCTTAATAGTTGCAACATCAAATCCAACCGCCTTAGCTTCTGCGTAAATTTCCGCCATCCTTTCGGTTAGTTCTTTTTTTTCCGCTTCGTTAGCTTCAATTGATTCAATATACCTTCTTAATTGTTCAGCCGTTTCTTTGTTTGTTATGTCTGTAATGCTATTATTCATTTATGTTATTAAATTTTATTTGTTAATTTGTACAATTTGAGCTTCACCAGAAGTCCAGACGTTCATTTGAACAGTTAAATCAATTGCTTCTTTAGGCGATTTGCTTAAATACATTGCCATATAAGCTTCTTTATATCCAGCTCCGTCAGTTGCATAGTCATCTTCTAAAATTTCTTGAATACCTGCATCTTGAAAGTGAAATAACTTTTTGTCAAAAACAAAAAAATAATTATTTTGTAAATCTCCGCGTTCTGACAAACACTGTTCTCTTAACCATTTGCCAAAATCAATAAAAAATCTTTGGATCCCTAAAATGTTAGCAGATTCTGGCTTTCTTATTAAGCAAAATATTCCAAAATTAATTTGTTCTGCATAACGCCCGCAAGATGAAAAAGTTATGTCATTCACTGTAAGAATTTTATATTGCATTTTGTGATTGCTGCAATGAATTTGACTGCTAAATCTAAAAAGCCCAGTGTCTGCTGCTAAGATTATCTTATCCTTTGTATTTTGTGCTATTAATACTGTCATTATTTATTTTAAAATTATTAATAAAATGTTTTTTCCCCGATTACTCTGCCAAATTGCCTTATAACAATTTTTCCACCATAAAATTTAACAGTAATCGCCCTAATTTTTAAAGAAAATTTAGTCGGCTGCCCCCAAATTTTGGGAAAAGGTTTTATTTTCAAAATTTCATAAAACCATTTTTCCCTTTCTTTTTCTATTAGCTTATCGCAAGCTTTATTTAATTCTTCAAGAGTTACTCTACCAGAGTTATCTACTCTTAGTCTTTTTTTCGCTTTTTCAAAATTAATTACATTGTTCATATAAATTTAGATATTATTGCCATTACTGTTATCGCTAACATTGACCGCTGTAAAATGTAATTAGCATTCTTGTACAATTCTTTATTTTCAGACTCAAGCTCTTTGTCCAAGAAAGACGCTAGCAAAATTAAAGAAATAATAGCAATAATTACCCAAATTCCAAATACTATATTAAATATCATAAATTATTTCATTAATTCAATATTATCACGCTTGATAGCTTTAATTACTCCGCCGTGCAATCTTTCAATCACTTCAATTACAAAAACTTGTTCAGCATCATTTAATATTATTTGCATTCCTTGCCCTTCTTGAGTCATCGCATAAATTGTAAAAGCTTTAAATTTGCCTTTCTTTATTTCTTTTAATTTCATAATTCCGCCAGCATTTTATTAGTAAAAATTAGAAATCGCCTTACCAAGAAAAGTTATTGACATCTAGATAAACTTGAGAATGTCTTCTTAAACAGCTTTCTCCCTTCTTATTTGCTGGTGAAATTTCTTTGTGAGTCGCTCTAATAAAAGCTCTCCACTGAAAATGTTTTAACATAGTTCCTCTATGTTCAGAGGTTTGAAAAAATTTAATCCATTTTTCTGGCTCAATAAACCATCTTTTATCACCATCTCTAAACTCAGTCAAGGGATGACCACTGACCCATAGATACATAGGTTTGTCAGGTTTTATTAAATCAAAATCTTGTTTATTATTCACTCTTGGAATATTATCATAATGCCAATTGGGAATGCATGGAAATTGAGATGGCATCAACATATGAATTTTAATATCCCAGATAAAGTCATTAGTATTTTCTGGAAAAGAATTTAATAATTCCTCCAAATCTGGCATATATTTTACAACATCATCATAATTAGCTTGATGAACTCCGCAATGTTGTTTTGACCAATCTATTTTTTCTTTACCCATCGTTTTTACCTGATTTTTTTATAATAAATATCCAAACTTTTTACTGTTTCAATTTTGCAAGCTTTTGCTTTATTTCTAGTTTTTGTATTTCTCGCAAATCTTTTTCTACCTGAGTTTTATCTTCAAAAAACAGAGCGTCTCTTCCCGTTAGCCATGTTTTAATCATTTACTACAAATGTTTTTTAATAAAACCTTCAACTAAATCCCTCAAAATAGAAGAAGTAGTTTTTTTATTTCCAATCTTATTTTTATTAGAATTAGCAACAGCTTCTTTAAATTTATCAGCTAAATCTTGCGATACTTGTACTGTAAGAGTTGTATTAATGTCGTTTGTCATTTTTGTAAAAGATAAATTAATATTCAAAATTATGTTAGTTCTTGTAAAATAAAAGTCAATAAATATTATTAAATATTACTAATTAATTAATTGTCTCAAAATGAATTGTTAATAAATAATTATTAAATATTAATAATTACTATTTGACACTTCAATTCATTAATGTTATTCTAATCTCATCGGAAACGAGCAATAATAATAACTCAAATAAAAAAAATATTATGAAACTAGATGAAATACTTGATCATTTAAATTACTTTACATTATCTATGCCTGTAGATGTTGAGGGATTAGCTAGAGCACTCGCTTTGAAAGTAGAAAGACAAAATTTACCAGATGAGGTTTGTGGCATGATAAAGAAAACAGAGAAAGGATATGTTATAGTTGTGAATCAAAATGATATAATAACAAAGCAAAGGTTCACAATATCCCGAGAACTAGGACATTATTTATATCATAGAGATAAAATAGAGGATTACATTAACACCACAATTAATGAAAAAGATGAACAGCAAGCTAATAATTTTGCAGCCAACTTATTAATGCCATCTTCTTTAATCAAAAAGATTATTAAAAATAAGTTATCAAATGAAGTTAACCCTGCTCAGCTTGCAAAAGAACTAAATGTATCAATTCCTGCAATTAATATAAGACTTAATAATTTAGGTTTGCTTTAGTTTTTAGAAAATTAATAACTCAAATAAAAACAAATATGAATATAGATTTCAAAAAAATGTTTTCTCAAGCTATAGAACAAATTGAGAAAGCACAGCAAATTTTAGACGGTCTAGTCGAAATAAGAGAAAAAGTTAAAAAGAATTTATATGGATCAACTCTTTATGATCAAGATGAAGGAGAAAAATTAATGGAAATCCTTAATGAATTAGAGTATTACGAACAAAATTATCAAATGCTAATGAGGTATTCAATATTAGTATCATACGATGTTATTTTAGGGATTGCAAAAGAAAAATGTACTGCTGAAGACTTAAGAAAATTTATGTTTGGTGGCAATTCAATAGAAGAAATTAACAAAATACCAACAAAAGATTTAGTAAATTTTTAAAATTAAAAACAATTAATAATAACTCAAATAAAAAAATATTATGGAAAATCAATTATTAATTAAAATTTTGACAGACGAGATTATTAAAGATTTTATTAAAGAATGTTTTGTAGAGTTCAAAAAAGATTCTTATTTTTTGACAAACGAAATTAAAACAAAAGAAGCTTTTGCTAATGCTTATGAAGAGCTGATAAAAAGCAGAAATGTTTTTTTGGAAAAGTTCAACAGTGATATTGATATTGATGAATATGATACATTCTGGCAAGAATACGAATCATTGTTTGATAATTTTTGTAAAAAATACGGAATAACAGAGGTCAGAATGCTAAAAAAAGATTTCTTAAATTGGAATCAGAGCGCAGAATTAAAGCATAAAGAGAATTATCTAAACGCGAATTTTATGTCATTAACAACGTGGCGCAACCCTTTTTACGGTTCAAAACTAATGGTAGAAGAAGAGTTTGAAAGATTAATTTTAACTAAGAAAATTTAATTAGAAATTTATGACAAATTTAACAAAAAAAACAAAGGCAGATATTAAAGCGTGTTTTGAATATCACTTGGACAAAGAGCTGGAGTCTTGCACTTCTTGCGATGATTACGCAGATTACGGTGACACAGAAGCTATTTGTAGCTCAAGTTATAAACAGTTAGATGTTGATGACGCAAAAGATATAGTAATTTGCAACTTTGAAGATGACTTTGAAAGATTTAATAATAGTTGGATCAATATAGATGCTGCTAATTACGAGCAGAAAAAAGAATTGGTTCTTGATTTCGTGAGAACTTTATAATTGTCTCAAAATAAAACATGTGAATAATTATAATGATATTATGTTGATATTATCATTATAACATAATATTATAAGAATATCGGAAACGATTTAATAATAATCCCAAAAATAATTATGAAAAAAAATAAATACATCCAGCTCGCAATTGACGCCCTTTCTTTAAAGAAATTTGAGGAAAAAATTGAAGAGCATAACAAAAACATTTCTCAAAAAGTTACAAAATCAAGTTTAATTAGAAATTTTATTGATAAATTTATAAAAGAAAATGAGTAAAGAGGAAATTATAAACCAGCTTTTGAAAATTAACACTGGCAACGCTCCAGCAACTAATCAACTGGATCTTATTTTATTATTAGCAACTTTTGAATAACATGAAAATAATAAACACACAACAAGAACTAGAAGCATTAATTGATGGTAATAACAACATTATTATTGACGATGATTTAAAGATAGATTGTAACATTAAAATTAAAGCTAATATTGAAGCGCGGAATATTGAAGCGCGGAATATTAAAGCGCGGAATATTAAAGCATGGAATATTGATGCGCGGAATATTGAAGCATGGAATATTAAAGCATGGAATATTGAAGCGCGGAATATTAAAGCATGGAATATTGATGCAAGGGATATTAAAGCATGGAATATTGATGCGCGGAATATTGATGCGCGGAATATTAAAGCATGGAATATTGATGCGCGGAATATTGAAGCATGGAATATTGAAGCATGGGATATTGATGCATGGGATATTGATGCATGGGATATTGATGCAAGGGATATTAAAGCATGGAATATTGATGCAAGGGATATTTTATACTATGCTGTATGTTTCGCTTATAAATCAATTATTTACAAATCAATAAAAGGTAGACGTGACAATTCTAAACATTTTGTTTTGGATGGAATAATAACACAGACTAATAACGATTTATGAAAATAAAAATTTGGGATATTTTAGAAATTATTGTGCTTACTTTTTTTATAGCAAGCGCATTTTATTTATTAATCAGATAAAATTTATATGAAAGCTTCAACAGCAGTTAAATCATTAAGAATCTTTATAAAATCCAACAATTATTTTAAAGATTATGTCATTAATAAACTTAATTTATCGCAAAAATCAAAAATTATAAAAAAATTTATTACAACTAAAGACAATTCTGAGGTTTATATTGCCTCGGCTTTAATTGATAGCGTTCCAGATTATAATTTCTACAAATTATCAGAAAAAATTGGGGAGCTACAAGAAATAGAGTGTTTAGTTAATTTATTTGAATCGCTACCCGATAATATTAAAACAAAAATTAAAGCAAAAATATGCAAGAATTAATGACAAAAAAAACAATTAAACTAACACCAGAGCCGTTAACTTATAAAGATTTGTATCTGATAGCACAAATGGAGGGAGACTTTGAGGAAAATTTTAAACTAGCTCAAGAAACTAGGGCTAATCATTTTGTCTTGGAGGGATAACATGCAAAGAGAAATAAAATTTAGGGCTTGGAATATATATTGCAACGAGTTTCATAACGAAGAAAAGTATACTCCCTCGATTGATATTATTCTTATAGACCAAAATGGCGGGATAAGATACTTTTATGATGATAAAAACGGCTCTGGTTTATCTGAAGTAGATAAAGGGCAATATGTTATTCAGCAATGCACAAGCGTAAAAGACAAGAATGGCTTGAATTATATTTATGAGGGGGATATTATTACAGATGGATTTGGAAACGATTTTGAGATAATTTTTAAAAATGGATGTTTTGGTTTTGAAGTTGAGTCAATTTTTGATGATGTAATCAATTTTGTTAATTTTGCTAAGCTTGTTGCTATTGGCAACAAAGAGGGTTCTATAAATTACGAAATAATTGGAAATATTTTTGAAAACCCAAATTTATTAAAATAATGAGCGGCAAAGATTTTAACCAAACTAAAAACAACAAGCATTATTGCATCAGTAGATCTTACAATGAAGAGGTCTACAAATGCAACTACAATTTACCTTATCCCTTATATTGCTACAGTTGCCAAAAAAAATCAGACAACGAAACAAAGGCAACAAAACCCAAAGATCACAAACACACAAAATACGATAAAAGCTTATAACTTTATCTAAACTTTAGTTAAACTTTAGTTAAACTTTATGCCACCGAGAACCCGCCGAAAACTCCTATTTTTACCCTTCTTTTGGAGATGGAATAGATTGAATTAAACGAAAAAGTGTTTCTGTATCAGCGCAATCTGTTGAATACATTTTTCCGTCTTTAGGTGAAGCCATTTTCAGTTTCACGATTTTATCGTGTAACTCAGAAAAGCCTTCTTTATCAAGCTTCCTCTTTAAATCTGTCCAATATGTTTCTGGTCTAGATGTTTCTGCAACAGCTTCAACAATATCTACCACGGAAAACCACCAAGCATTTTCACGACGCCAAGAAATTAATAGTGTATCAAAATCAAACAACTAAGTGTATTATTTTAGATAAGATTTAGGTAAATATTTGATAGTAATTTATAGATAATTTATGCTGGTCCCAAGGGGAAAGTCCTCGAAACCTTTCCCTGCCTTGTTTCGAGAATATAATATTAAATATTAAGGTCATCATGCCACAAAAATCATTCATATTACATCAAGACAGCTTAGTTATTTTAGAAAAAATGACTGACGAACAAGCTGGAAAATTCATTAAAATTCTTTATTATTTTAAAAAAACTGGAGAACTTCAAGAGTTAGATTTTGCGATGGAGATGGCAACAACTCCGTTTTTAAATCAATTTAAAAGAGACGGAATAAAATATAATAATGTCTGCGAAGCTAGAAAATTAGCGGGTTCAAAGGGTGGTAAGCAAAAGGTAGCAAATGCTAGCAAATGCAAGCAAAAGGTAGCAAACTTAGCAGAGAATGATAATGATAATGATAATGATAGTGATAATAAGAATAAGAAAGAAAAACCTAAAGGTTTTAGAAAACCTACTTTTGAAGAAATAAAAAATTATTGCGAAGAAAGAAAAAATGGCGTTGATCCAAAAAAATTCTTTGATTACTACGAAACTGGAAATTGGAAAGATGCTAAGAATAATCAAGTAAAAAATTGGAAACAAAAACTAATAACTTGGGAAAATAAAATAATAGACAATCCAAATACCCCAAAACAGAACACAAATCAACCATTATGCGATTTTGTGAATAAAATAGCTAAGAGTACATTGATAACAAAGATTATCGTCTCTGGCTCAAATAAGGCAGCTTTATATTTTGACAAAAAAGAGGATTATTACGCATTAAAAGATTTATCTCAAATCTCCAGAGATGAAATAAAACAAAAAATATCTTCGGAACTAGGAACTAATGATCTTGAATTTAAATATTAAATTTATGGAAAAATATACAAATTTAGAAGCAGAACAAATAATTTTAGGCACGATCATAATGAATAACGCATACGCTAGTTCAATAGCTGATCTGCTTAGAGAAGAGCATTTTTATTTTGTTCAAAATAAAGTTGTTTGGAGAAGGCTTATTGAAGTTGCAATTGGTGGAGTTTCAAATGAAGTTACTCTAAAACAATTTTTTGAAAATAACGAAATAATATCTGAATCGGGCGGAGTTTTATATCTTTCAACTTTAATATCAAAAGCAACTGGAGTTATAGACATTAGGGACTACGCTTATCATATGATTGAGCTTTGGCAAAAAAGAGAATTGCATATTTTACTAACAAATTCTTTGGAAGCTTTGAATGATAAAGAATTTGATAATATTGCCGCTAATCTTGAGAATGAATTAGCTGGTTTAGCTATTCAAGAACCGAAGAAAAAGACCCAACATATCAAAGAATTATTAGATGAATTAGAAACGGATTTAGCGACTGGTTTATCTGAAAAATTTACGCCAACAGGATTTTCTAAATTAGATAATATTTTGAATGGCGGTATTCATAATCAACAACTAGTAATAATTGGAGCTAGACCCTCCGTAGGCAAGACCTCAGTAGCTCAAAACATAATCTTAAACGCAAGCAAAAGAGGTAAAAAATGTCTATTTATTTCACTAGAAGTTGATAAAAGAAATGTGATTTTGAAATTCTTATCGAATCTTAGCAGTGTTGAAGCTTGGAAAATTGGAAGAAATATTTTGCGGCAAGACGAGCTTCAAGATGTTCAAAGAGCTAAAAAAGAATTAGCAGCAATGCAAATTTTTACAAATGATAGCTCTTATTTAAGAATTAGTCAAATTGCTAGAATTATAAAGAATCAAATTGAAAAACAGCCAGTTGATCTAGTTATTGTTGATTATGTGCAAATAATCAAGGGCGATGACACTAAGTGGAAAAATGAGGCTTCAATAATTAAAGAAAATACTACTATGCTCAAAGCTCTAGCAAAGCAATATGATGTTGGAATTTTAGCTCTAGCACAAATCAATCGTAAAGCAGTTGAAGGAAGCAATCAAGAACCAACAATTAATGATTTTAAAAGCTCTGGCGGAATTGAAGAGGATGCAGATGTTGCAATAATTTTACATCGTGATCGTTGTGAAGACAAGACTGAAAGTTATTTTTCAGAAAGTGGAAAACTTATTGTTGCAAAAAATAGGCACGGCAGAACTGGTGAAGTAGGTATTGAATTTAACGGCAAGCACGGTCGTTTTACTGAAATTGATGGCTTATAAATGGAATCAATAAAAGATATTTTAGCGAAAGTTTTGAAAGAAATTAACGATAAAAGAAATTAACTTTATTAACTTAAATTAAACAAAAAATGACAATACCATTCAAAGTAAAATTACTGACTAAAACAGCAAAAGCACCAGAGAAGGCAAATGAAGGCGATTTATATGATCTATTTGCTGATGGTTTTTGTGATAAATTTTTAGAAGATTGTGAAGAGCAAGGAGAAGCTAAAATATATGAAAGCATTCACGGAGGCGTCACTGGAGAATTATCAGAGTATTGTGATCAATTTGAATGTTTGGAAATAAATCATAGTTTTATTTACACTAATTTTGTAGATCAAAAAATTTGTGATGTTGAGTTATATCCGCAGGGCAGAATACTTATTAAAACAGGTATAAGTTTAGAGTTGCCAGTCCAACATAAAACTAAATATGGCGATATTTGGACATATGCCCAAAACAAAGTTGATGAAGACGAATATTTATTAGCTTACGCAGTGGCAGATTTACGCCCACGCTCTGGCTTAGCTTTAAAACATGGCATCACGGTATTAAATGCTCCCGCAACTATCGATAATTCTTATCGTAAAGAAATAGGAGTTATTTTATACAACGCAGGACACGAGACTTATACTATTAAGAAAGGTGACAAAATAGCTCAAATGTTAATACGCCCTCTTTATCCTTCCAAAATGGAAATTGTAGAAAAAATTAAAGACACTGCAAGAGGCGGCTATGGTTCAACTGGTAAATAAAAATTTAAAAAATATGAAAATTAATAAAAACATAAAAGCACTTTTTACATTATCAAAATTTTTAGCAAATTATTGTTGGTTGTATTTCTTATTTCTAGCAATAGCAGCCCTATTTCCGCTTAATAATTACATAAATTCAGCAACTCAGGCAACTTTATTAATTCTGTGTATTCCGCTCCTAATTTTGAAAGATTTTCTAACTGCTAGAGAAGTTAGAAAAATGGCAATGGATGAAAAAGCTAGGTTTCTTAAAAATAACATAACTTTTCCAAATGAAATTTATATTGGAGAATGGAAATTTAAGTTTAATAAAGTTTTATCAACAATCTACAAAGAAAAAAAGGATTGGCGCGCAACTTTAAATTATGATTTAGTAGTTAATCAAGATAACTATTTAATTATAAATTATTTTAGAGAAGAACTAGGGATAGTAATTCAAGTAAAATTTAAAAGAGATGAATCAGTATCTTAGCATACACACAAAAGAGATAGTTCAAGCTTTTGAATTAACCAAAGGCGATATTGAAGCTATCGCAACAGCTGGCGGTAAGTGTGCGGCGGTAGAAGGGGATTATATGATAGTCAGGGGTAACAATAACAAAGAAATTTCAAAAAGGGTTTTTGAGTTATTTTTTATAAAAATTAAATAAAAACAATGAAAATAAAAACTTTAATAAAACAATATTTTTGCAAGCATATCTGGATTACAATTCACTATATTGAAGAAGCGATTCGAGACGAACATGGATTTTTGCGTGCAGGCGAATTGCATATTGATCAATGCTATAAATGTCAACTTTTGAAGAGAATTAAATAAATAAAAACAATTATGGAAAACGAAATAAAACTAAAATTAACCAAAGCTTTAGAAGCAGTAGCTCACAGAATTGAGTTAAAAACTATTACTCATGAGCAAAATTTAAGCTCTTTTATTTTAGATATTGAGCATATTATCAATCCAAAAGTTAGTGAAGGGAGAAAAAATGACTAAAATACAAATACAAGCGCTAGCATTACTTGAACTAGTACATACCACAGAAAAAAAATATACGGAATTAAACGATAAGATCAGAGAATTACAAGGTGATTTTCCAACTCACATTAAAGCATTTGATGATGAGTGTTTGATTAGAACTGTTGAATTAATTGATGAAATTATCGGCGATAGTTTAGCGAGTTATTTTATGTGGGAATGCAGTCAAAACGGTTCAATTACAGATCAGAATTTAGAATTTCCAATTAAAAGTGTGGATGATATCAAAAAATATATGGAGTGGAGAGATGGCAACTAAAGATTTTACAAAATTTAAGAAATATCAAGCAAAAACAATTACTGAATTAAAATTAATAATTCAAAATTTAGAAAATAAAAACAAGGAATTTCAAGATCGTTTAAAAATTTGTGCGAAAAGCACTGGCGTTTCTCAAAAGAAAATTGAAGCGGTTAAATTAGATATTGATGTGAAAATTGGATTATTCGAGCAAAAGCTTTTAGCTAGAATGTACCACAAAAATTTAGTAAAAATGTTAAAGCAAATTAGAAATTTAGTATGAATTTTGATTTATTTGGCAAGCCAATAATCCCGAAGCTGGACATTATACACATTCCTTATCGAGGCTCTAAAAATTCAATTGCCCTTGATTTATTTGCCAAGATGCTGGAAATCAAGCCTAAAGCAAAGTATTTTTATGATTTATGCGGTGGAGGTGGGGCGATGTCTTTTACTGCTATGCAGTTGGGCTTGCAGGTTTTTTACAACGAAAAAAATACCCACCTCGTCAACTTCATTGAGTGGATATTTGGGCGGATTAGGTCTGGAGAAAGGAGTAAATTTGGGATTTTTCCAGAGGAATTTTACACTTTTATTGATCGGGCGAGGTTTAAAGAATTGGTGAATGAGGATAGTCATTTAGGGCAATTTGCGAGAATTTGCTATTCGTTCGGAAATGATAGCAGATCATATTTATTCGGTGAAATTGAGGAATTAAAGCACTTGGGACATGACATAGTTGTTTTTCAATGTAAAGATAGCTTGAAGAAATTTAACGAAAAAACTAACTCAAATTTTGTGTTGAGTGATGCACCAACTTGGAACGCCCGCAGGTTAGATTTTATGGGTCAGTTCTCAAGAGAAAGAAGAGATGTAAAAGAAGAGCAGTTGCAGCGGTTGGAGCGGTTGCAGCAGTTGGAGCGGTTGCAGCAGTTGGAGCGGTTGCAGCAGTTGCAGCGGTTGGAGCGGTTGCAGCAGTTGCTGCGGTTGGAGCAGTTGGAGCAGTTGGAGCGGTTGGAGCGGTTGCGGCAGTTGCGGCAGTTGCAGCTAATCAAATTTAGCAACTTAGACTATTCGGAAGTAATAATCAACACGCCAGAAGAAGAGA
>Ga0315294_10000364_pt1 | contig 49297 bp, 55 predicted proteins | sample YL17G13_40_MG_FD_203626 | JGI IMG/M metagenome (GOLD analysis project Ga0315294, IMG submission 203626) | Sediment microbial communities from Yellowstone Lake, YNP, Wyoming, USA - YL17G13_40 | ecosystem: Environmental > Aquatic > Freshwater > Lake > Sediment | place: USA: Wyoming | collected... | reverse complement strand
TTTGCCAGGCGATCCTTCTGTTTATTATTCTGTGACTTTCAAGCTTTTGTCATGGATGCCGCAAGAACATGAAGTTGTGGAAGGCGAGGTAGTGGATATAACAGAGTTTGGAGCATTTGTAAGGTGCGGAGCTTTGGACGGTTTGGTACATGTATCACAGGTCATGGATGATTTTGTGAGCTATGATGAAAAGGGTTCACAGTTAGTTGGAAAACAATCTAGGAAAGCCTTGAAAGAAGGAGACTCTGTTAGAGCAAAAATAATATCTGTCAGCTTCAAAGACCAGAGCAAGCTCGGTCTGACAATGCGCCAACCATTGCTTGGTAGCTTAAAGTGGCTAGCAGAGCCGTTTGTAGAAAAAAGAGAAAAAGTTGAAAAAGTAAAAAAGAAAAAGGGTAGGAAAAATGTCGGAAAAAGCGTGTAAGACCTGCAGGCGTTTGGTAAGAGGGAACATTTGTCCTATCTGTAAAAGCAGTTCTGTTACACCCAGTTGGAAAGGAATCCTGGTCGTGTTTGATGCTAGTTCTGATATCGCAAAAGAGGCAGCAATAACTGCAACTGGAAAATATGCTGTCAGAGTAAAATAATTATTTCTTATTTTTATCTTCATCCTTCTTTTTATCAGGTTCATCTTTTTTACTAGGTTCTTTGTTCTTTCTTCTATCAAGAAGATAATTGACTATTACTAAAATAATTCCTACAATTAACAAAACTACACCATAAATAAAATGTTGATTAAATCCTGAAGAAAAATAATCTGTAATCGCCTGTCCCAAATCAAAAGGAAGATTTACGGATGCAAATATAAACTGTGGAATAAAACTTGTAATGAAGTTTAATATTGAGATAGATATAAGGCTTTTTCCTAAAGTTAAAAAAGGAGTCTTAGAAACGATTAATATTAAAATTCCTGTTATTATCCCTATAACAAAAAATAAGATATAATAAGACAGGAAAGAGGAAATTTCATTCAGTGTTGTGTTAAAAATCTGCTTTTGATAAATTTCATCAAAAACTTTATCTAAACCTGTTTGAGTTTGATTCATTGATTGAGATATGCAAAATTGCATACATGTGTCATTAGACATATACTGATTTTGATCGCATTGATTTTGGCATTCCTGGTTTATTCCGAGATTTATTTTTGACTTTATGAAAGTCTTAAAAGCTTCTTTTTGGATTAAGCTTCCAACAGTATAAGATGTTATGGCCATAGAAATTGAAGTTGTAAATAATAAAGATAATACAAAAACAGCCAAACTTCTCGCTAACGGCATAAATTTATATTGTTTGGATATATAAAATATTTGATTAATATGGACGTAAAAGTCATATCCGAGAAGGAGAATCCTTTATTAAAGAGAAAGGAGATCATAGTTGCTTTAGACTATGAAGGCAGTTCTACTGTAAGTAAGGCTGGTCTACAGAGACTTATGTCAGAACATTTCAAGTCAGGCATAGACAGCGTAGAGGTGACAACGATAATGTCAGAAGTCGGTTCATCTAAAGGCAAGGCTTGGATAAGGATCTGGCAGGAAAAGAAAATTCCAATTTATTCTGAGATAAAGAAAGAAAAAACTGCCAAACCTAAAGAAGAAAAACCAAAGGAAGCTCCTAAAAAAGAAGAGTGATTGAATGCCTAAAGAAGGTAAAAAACCACACAGCAAGAACAAGCACAAGACAGTTCAGATTTGGAAGAAGTATAAGGAAGGAAAGATCCAAGGAAAGTGGTGCCCGCGTTGTGGCGCAGGAGTAATACTAGCTGAACATAAGGATCGTGTCACCTGCGGAAAGTGTGGTTACGGAGAGACAAAAAAGAAATAATTTTCATCAACTTATATGAAAGTTATAGTGGAAACAACTAGTTTAGATTTTCTTGGAAATCAGAAAAATATCTTTTACTAAAGAAAAATACGAAAAAGAAGTTAAAATCGAATAAATTTGCTCTGCCTCAGTATTTAACAAATGCCGTAGTTAGGTTTAAATATAAGATTTCTATTTAAATAGTTTTCTTTCTAACTCTTAAAAAAAGAAAAATGATTTTTATGACTGTTTATAATCAAAAATCATGTGGCGAATGTCCTAAAACTGATTATATTGTAGGTTCTTTAACAGGTAAAGCTACTCAAAAACTTGGAAAAGCCGCGAAATATGCTCATGATTCAAATATGGAAATATTAGGATGGGCAAAAGAAGGATTAAAAAATTATTATCGTTTAGCAACGCTATCAGAAGATGGCGACAAGCCTAAAACAAGAAAAGAGGCTGCAAAAAATTTCGTAAAATCACCAGAAGGGAAACTGCTTGTTGGAGGCTTAGCAGTTAGTGCTGCTTATGCTGGACTAGCAGCAACTATTGGTCATAGTCCTGATTCAGAACTACCAATAACGCCTGCATATAGCGGGACATATTATAATCCAATTTTTTTCCCTTTAAACCCAGATATTACTAGAGAAGGCGTTAATGCTGTTGCCAGACATGTTGTGATGGGAATAAAAGAATCCAATCCAATGTTGTATTTAGAAAATCTTTGGCAAAACTTAAAAAATAACGCTCTTGCTTATTCAATACCATCTATTCCAGGTATACTTGTTAATAGTGTAAAACAAATAGATAAAGGCATTAAAAAAATCGCTAAACATTATAAATAAACATTTAAAATAATTTGGTTTTTAAAATGAAATCTAGAAAACGGCTTGGAGTTTTATTCTTCTTTATATTTTATTCTTTCTTTGTTAACAGGGGTCTGGCTTTAAACGAATCTGTTTCCATGATGAAAGGACCGTATGAAACATTTTTTGGATATCCATTAACAGGAAATAATGTAATCATAGGAATAGTTGACAGTGGAATTGATTGTGCTCAAGGAGATTTTGGCTTAAATTGTAACAAAGTTTTAGATTGGTGTGATGCAACTCTAGGTAGTTGTGTTAGTAGGAGTGGAAATTTAAACGATTATTTGGATCATGGTACACATATGGCAAGCTTAGCTGCAGGTACAGGTGAGAGTTCTAATGGCAAATACACAGGAGTAGCACCAAATGCAAAATTATTAATAACGAAGGCATTCCGTCCTCAGGAATATGCAAATGGCGTTAGATGGCTAACCCAACATTCACCAAAACCAAATGTAATAAGTTTAAGTGTTGGTTGGGAAGCAACAAATGAAAGATGCAATGGTACGACAAATGAAGGAATTTATAAGGCGCTTTATGATGCCATACAAGAAGCAATAGCAAATAACATACCAGTTGTTGTGGCAGCAGGAGAAAACGGAATTACAGGTACAATAGATTTCCCAGGTTGCGTGGAAGCTGTTATAACAGTTGGTGCATCAGATAGGAATGACAAAGTGTGGGACAGTAGCAGCAGAGGTCCTCCTCTTGGAATGCCCCAAGGATTTTTAGTAATAAAACCAGATATAATTGCTCCAGGTGTGGATGTTTGCGCAGCAAGATCAGGCGGTCTTGAACCAGAATTAGCTACCTGTGATAATGATAAATATGTTAGATTGTATGGAACATCTTTATCAACTGCTCACGTTGCTGGCGTCATAGCATTAATAAAAGAAATGTATCCAAGCACGACTCCGTCTGATATAAAATATGCAATAAAAAACGCTGATTTCTTAAATGGATTCGGCCCTTATGATCAAGGAAGCGGAAGAGTGAATATAATAAAAGCAGTAAATGCTTTTGGAAATTGCTTTGGTACTTGCACTGATAATTTTTTCTGCGATGTTGAAAATGGTCTATGCACCCGTTGCGATTATAGAAGCGTAAAAACATTAGTTCCGGATCCTAGTTTTGAAGATGATGTAGGCTGGAATTATTATTGCAGTTCCAGATCTAACACCGAAGCTGCTAGTGGCAATTGGTCTTTATATGCGGAAAGAATGCCAGATTGTATTTGGTATCCTATGGCTGGTACTATATCATTTGTGGTTAAGCCATCTACTCAGTACACTTTGAGAGGTAAATATAAATTTGTTAAAGGTCCAAATGCAGAAGAAATAGCTTATGCTTATATTCAATGGATGAATTCTAAAAAAGAATCAATACCTTGGGATTCATCGCAAATATTTATTGATAAAACAGATGAAAATTGGCATGATTTCTCGCAAACATTTAGTTCTACATCTTATGCGCGTTTTGCAGAAGTAAGAATTGGAACAGATGATGGCTATGCTCTTTATTTTGATGATATTTACCTATCAGATGAAGAAAAATGTGAATCTAGCAACGAACCGAGCACTCATTGCATGGCATCAACAATATGCGACGAGAAAAGTCCTGAAACCATTATAGATGCTGCTTCATTAGATGATTGCTCTGCAGGAAATACAGCAACGAGAGACAAATGCTCATCTAATTGCTTAAGCGAAGACACTAATATTTGCGATGCCCAGTGTGGTGCTGATGCTGGTTGTGACGGATCAAATACATGGAACCAGGGCAATTGTCCCTCAGGCTACGTTTGCAATTATAATTGTCAATGCAAAAGAAAAGGAGATTTAAATGGTGACGGAAATATTGATATTGTTGATATAGTAATAGTGGCAGTAGCTTATGGAAGCACACCTCAAAACTCAATGTGGAACCCAGTTGCCGATTCAAACGCAGATAATCTTATTGATATATTTGATTTAACATCTGTTGCAATAAACTTTGGTGAGAAGTGATTTATATGAATAAGAAAATAATTATAATTTCGTTTGTAATATTCCTTAGTCTAACAAGCATAATCTTTGCTCAGGATACAATAGCTAAAGTCTTTCTTTATCCTTCTTATGCAAAGAAAACAGTAGGAAGCACTTTAACAGTGAATGTCAATATAGCCAATGTTACAAAACTTTACGGTTATGACTTCAAGCTTTATTATGACAACCGAATTCTGAAAGCAAAAAATATAACGGAAGGAACGTTCCTAAAGAACCAAGGTTCAACTTTCTTCAGAGTAAAAGAGATGAATAACACCTACAATTCCACTCACGGTCGCATATGGATATACTCAATACTTTTAGGTCCTGTCAGCCCTGCCAGCGGAAGTGGAACAGTTGCTGTTATAGATTTTAATAGTATTCGTGCAGGCAGTACAACAATAAATCTTTATGATACAAAGCTGGTAAGTTCAAGCTTAGGAAAAATTAATGGTAACACAATTGGTGGCTATTACGAGTTTACATCTATTACAAAGAGACCATCTGCAGTTTAATTCCATTCTTAATGTTGAATAAGGAAACAACTATATCGAATTGTAAAAATAACGTTGTTAAAAATAGGTTGTTTTTGGCTAGAATTTTGATAGGTTTTTATGTTAAGGTTTGTAAATTAGGTGTATGAAAAAAATCTTGATTATTTTAATTATTATTTTTATTAGTCTCTGTACTCAACAGGAACCTCCTCCTAGTGGCGGAGGTGGAGGAGGTGGCGGTGGTGGTCCACCTTCATGTTCTGCATCATTCTCTTTGACGTCTACTGGAAAAGATACGTGCACAATAACATCTACAATAACAGCCAGTTACTGCGACAACAAATCGTACGAATTAAAGAACGGAGGAACAAAATGTTCTGGGACAATAGCAGGTGATAGCTTTAGCAAGACGTGTGACTGGACTGTTTCGGTTGGTAATTATAATTATGAGTTGTATGTGGATATTGATCTTAAAGACTCTGGTCCGATTGTATGCAAAAATTCGTCTAAATGCTCTGATGGAACCTTATATGATTCATGTTCTGCGACCAAACCATTATACTGTGATAGCAATGGCAATTTGATAAACAAGTGTGGTTTTTGCCACTGTCCTACAAATCAATTATGTAACATTACAAACGAGGGATGTTATCCTATATGCTCGGACAATACACCTTATGGTCAATGTTCTGTAACCAGACCATTATATTGTGACAATGGGAATTTGATTAATAAATGCACACAATGTAGCTGTCCTTCAGGCAAGAGTTGTAATTCAACAACAAATTCATGCTACACGCCTTCACAGACATGCTCTGACGGAACTCTGTATGGACAGTGCTCTGCCACAAAACCAAAGTATTGTAGTAGTGGAACTTTAATCAACAAATGTTCTCAATGCAGTTGTCCAACTAATCAGAATTGTAATACAACCAGTGAAGAATGCTATACTGCTCTTCAGTGTTCTAGTTCAGTATCTCTGAATCTAACACCATCAACAGTTCAGCCTAGCAGTTCTGTTATACCTTCTGCTTCTGGGCTAATCAATTGTAGTAACAAAGTAATATATTTCAAGAAGGATAGCTGCTCAGGAACACAAGTTAGTTCTTGTACTTTAACATGCGGTAATTGTACAGGTTCTTCATTTGCAGCTCCTACCATTGAAGGATTGTATACACACTATGCTTGTATTGATAAAGATGATGACGGCGACTTTAGTGATTCTAGTGAATATTCTTCAAAGATATTGAATGTAACAATGATTCTATTACTTCAAAGTGAAATAGTTCATATTGATAATTCTTTAGAGTACTTAAGATCAGAATATTTGAAATCGGGAGTGCCGAAAGTTCATGACATGGCGGAATATGTTGTTTCAAAAACTTATTTAGGAACGCAAATCCCTAATAAACAGCAAATAATAGATTACTTTGACAACAACCAAAATCAGACAGACGGCTCTTGGAAAGGTGTTAATACTCCTATGTTCACAACCCATCGAGTTCTTTTGGCTTACTATATTCTAAATGCAATCCCAAACCGCAGTCTGGATTCTTTCTTCAGCAACTATGACACGTGGGGAGAAGCACTTGCATATGATTTAGATAACCACTATAACAAATTTGACGGCAGGGACATCTATCACATTGTACTCGGATGGTTCTTATATTATCGGACATATCCAACATGGTTGAATGATTTTTTCACTAAGGTGGAAGAGGACTTAACGTGGACTAACAGTACCAATTCTCATAAAAGGACGCATACACTCTACAGTTATGTGATGGCTCGAAGGCAGTTTCCGAACCTTGATGGAATAATAAATGAAACATTAAAAGAACAATCCTCTGATGGTCATTGGGACTATCAATGTCTCTCAACGCCTCGACCAGTCTATTGTAATGCGATACAACTCGTTCTTTTACAGCAAATAATTAAATTATATCCAAACCACCGGACCGCTGAAATTCAAAGTTCAATAGACAGATCGAGACAATGGGTGTATGATACTTATAATACAACAACAGTCGACGGTGTAATAATGGGGCACTTTGGAACCTCCACCTCTATTGAAGATGCAGTTATGGTAGGTATAATGTCAGCTGGAATAAACGGCTTGATGGATATAAATGTTGACATGGCATTTGAGGATTTGATTGGACACATATCTTAAACAACAATTACTATTCATTTAGAACACATCTACATTTTTGACGAGAAAATATATTACAAGTCAAAAAGGAAAGTGGAAAGTGTAGAGAAGAATTTTTATAAACATCATTTTCTTGATGGTAAATGAAAATAACTATAGGAAAGAAATAGATTTCAGATTAATCTGCATCATCACCGCCGTGTTTAGAACGGAATTCAGACTCTTTAGTGAGATCATAACCTTTAGGTGCCATTTTAAATCCAGAACATGCCTTGATTATTTCTTGCTCAAGTTCTTCTGCAGGTATTTTAGCAGGCAAGATTTTTTCTGCAACCTGTAAAATTCCAGTCATCAAGTCTCCAAGTTTTACTTCAGTGTTTTCGATATCATAAGAACGAAGTCTTCTTCCTGCCCAAACTTTGTCTCGAGCAAGTTGAGCAACAGCTTCAAGTCTTGTGCCTTTTGAAAGTTTGTGAAATGGTACACTAAATCCTTCCTTTGGATTTCCAAAAACATTATCAATGCCATCAAATCCAGTGCAAAAACCATTCTCAAAATTCAATTCTATAGCTTCTCCGGCAAAAGAATGCTTTGTTCTTTCTCCAGGTCTGAATAAGGCAGGACCATATTTACCGCTCCAACCATTCCAGTAAACACCAAAGGTTTCTTTGTAATTTTCTATCTCATTAAGTGCTTTGGAAAGTTCTTCCAAATCCCTTACACTACCTTGAGTAATTTGGGATTCTTTGCGAAAAGCGCCATTATCAGTAAAGGTTGTAAGCCTTAACGTTCTTCCATATTGCAAACAAGCCATACCTTTTTTTGTTTGACTGTCGCCTACAAATATATCATAGTCAAAACTTGGGGGTCTTAAATCAGCTGTGCAACCCACATGAAAAGTCCCTTCCAAATCATATGCTTTTTGTGCTAATCCAAGAATCGGACCTTCTTTTATATCTAGTTCAAAATAATCTTGAAGAGTTTTTCCTGTTGTTTTATCCACAACTCTCCTATCAATTAAAGACTCTCTCAAAGCATCTGATATTTTATGACAAGAAAATTTCATTTTTATCTAATGATAAGTAAAAGCTAAAAGATTTAAACCCTTCTTTCATCTTATCAACTTTCTCTTCTGCTCATTAAAATGTCTGGAAAACATTAAAATAAATAATAATAAAATTTAATTCTGTTTATGATTTGTTTAGGGATCGAAAGCACTGCGCATACGTTTAGTGTAGGCATTGTCAACGATGAGAAGATACTATCTAATGAGAAATCAGTTTATATTCCTAAAAAAGGATTTGGAATAATTCCAAAGGAAGCAGCAGAGCATCACTCGGAAAAAGCTGCAGAAGTTCTGAGAAATGCTTTGGATAAGGCTATGCTAGAAATGAAAGATGCTGACATAATTGCTTTTTCTCAAGGGCCTGGACTCCCGCAATGTTTGAGAGTTGGTGTAGTTTTTGCGAGAGCATTGGCATTGAAATACAAGAAACTACTGATTCCTGTCAATCATTGCATTGCTCACATAGAAATTGGCAAATTAACGACAGAAGCGAAGGATCCGGTTGTTCTTTATTTGTCTGGTGGAAATTCCCAAGTTATAGCTCATGTTGGAGGAAGATACCGAGTCTTCGGTGAGACACAGGACATACCGATTGGCAATGCCTTGGATAATTTGGCGCGCGGTCTAAACTTAGAAATGCCAGGCGGTCCGAAAATTGAAAGCTTAGCTAAAAATGGAAAATATTTTGAACTGCCGTATGTTGTTAAAGGAATGGATTTGTCTTTTGCTGGATTGACAACCGAGGCTGTAAAAAGATTTGGAAAAGGAGCAAAAGCTGAAGACGTTGCTTTTTCTTTTCAAGAGACGTGCTTTGCAATGCTCACTGAAGTCACGGAACGTGCAGTCGCTCATACTGACAAGGAGGAAGTTTTGCTTGTTGGTGGCGTTGCTGTAAACAAAAGACTACAGGAAATGTTAAAAATAATGACAGACGAAAGAGGAGCAAAATTCTTCGTTGTTCCACAGGAATATGCAGGCGATAATGGAGCAATGATAGCTGCTACTGGAATCCTAGCACATCAAAAAGGTTACGACATTCCTATTGAAAAAAGCCAGATAAAACAGAAATGGAGAATTGATGAAGTTGAGTGGTAATGATACGCAGTTTCAAATCATGCCCCCTGCATTGACTTTGATTAAACTATTCTAAGCATTTAAGAAGTGCAAAAGAATGATGTGGTTCAACCATTTTATCCAAAGCGATTTTTCTAGCTTCTTTTTTTGAAACTTTTATTAAATTTATTTTCTCATAAAAGTCCAAGTGCTTTTCTTTTTTCTTTAATCCTTCTGCTTTGAATATAAATATAGGAAATTTTACCCATCCCATGTAATCATAGCTCTTTACTAATTTTATTTTATCTGCGATTAATCCTGTTTCTTCAAAGAGCTCTCTTTTCGCACCTTCTATAGGCTTTTCATCCAAACGAAGAGTTCCTGCAGGAAGTCGCCAAACGGTTTTTCCTATGAGTGGTCTATATTCCTTTATCAAATAAACAGAATCCTTTTCTATTGGAACTATTAGAATTACTTTTCTTTTAAGTTCGATATATTGTTTTATTTTTGTTTCATTATTTTCTTTAAAGATTAGTTCTCCTACAGAGACGTTATCCTTTTTCCAAATTATTTTCTTTTGTGCTTTGACCATAATTAGTTATAAGCACTTTTTACTAATAAATGTCATTATAAAAGGAAAGATGGCGAAAGAAGATTGTAAGCGTCGGTGTCTTGTTTAGAACGCTATTACGATGGCTCCTACGATCATGAGTGTTGCGCTAAAGATTTTTTCTCCGATTCTTTGCCTTTCTTTAAGTAAGATTATACCGCAGACTACTGTAACCAATGTTGACAATCTTAAGATCGGACCCACGTTGCTTAAATCAGTTAGCGAGAACGCCAACAGTCTTGTAAAAAAATAAACAAACTCTAAAAACCCGGCAAGAATTATGAACAAATACCTCGCTTTTAGTACCTTCACTAACTTTTCCTTTCTCCTTTGTGCAAATCCCCCTATAATCAATGAAGGGACCAAATAGATTATGAAACTATAGCTCGCAGTGTTCCAATACGTCAAAGCAACTTTGTCTACCAGAGATACAGTTGCAGCAATCGCTGCAGATAAGAGTGTCAGTTGGAAGCCCCTATCAAAATTTAAACGAGTTTTTCCTTTCTCATAACTTATGAATATGACTCCAAAGAAAATCAATAAGGAACCTATGATTTTGTTGAACGTTAACGTCTCACCGAGAAGAAAGTAAGACAGAATCAAAATGAATATTATTTGTGTCTGTTTCAGAGGGCTTCTTGCCGAGGCTTCTACTAATTGAAATGACTTGAACGTTACGATCGCTGAGAGTGTCCATAACAAAACTCCTAAGATCAAAACATAAAAACCAAATGTGCTTGAGGGTAAAGAAAAACTAATTACAGCTAGAGGGATGAAAAATAATGTTGCAACGACACCTTCTACAAAAGAGTATGATAACCAGTCATGCTCCTTACAAATAAACCTATGAATCGTATTCATAAGCCCGACTGAAGTGAATGACATTATTGCAAAAATCAGCCAATCTGCCATAAATATATCTATTAACTCAAAATTAAAACTTAAATTCAGACTATCCAGATGTTATATCAGGTTTTTCCATATAACCAGATGGAAAAGTAACAAGAGATTAAATCCTTTACTGTTTCACTATAGTCATGGAGAACATAGAAGTAAGATTTTACAGAAAACATCCCTTAGAGTTATACATCACAGCATCCGCATACACAGAACCAAACGGCAAGAAATCGATTTACATAAACGAAGCGTTGAAAGAGGCTCCGACAGCGTGTCTGGATGCGATAAAGGGACATGAAAAGGTTCATCTGAAAGGAAAGTGTTTTCTGTTTGATGATTTTGAGTCTCTTGAAAGCAAAAGAACAGTCTTGTTGGAGTATGCGAGGAAGTACCGTTTCAAGGAACAAGAAGAAAAACTTAAAGACCCCAAAAATCGTCGACCCCTTAAGAGATTCAATACCGAAATGGAAGTCGCGAGGGAAATTTCGCACATCAACCATCACACTGCAAATCTAATCGCTTATCATGAGGCAACTGACGAAGAAACCAAGAACTGGATAATGTTTTTTGATTACATAAAGGAAGATGATGGCCTTAGGCATGATATGTTCGATTTCATCACAAAAAAATTATTCGGAAGATCTAGTTCTTCAAATGATTATATAGAAAACTTATTTCAGCCTGACTGTTTCTAAAAGTTTCGGTGCAAGAGTTTCGCATCTAAAGATGTTGTGGCAAGTTCTTGCAAAGTCAACGCACTTGCTGTTTTCTCCGTGGTTGACTATAATCCTCTCTGGCTTTTGTTTTAACCTTGATAGATAATTCAACAGTTGTTTGTAATCCGAGTGGCCTGAAAGACCAGATACGGTTGATATTTCCATGTTTATTGGTATTGCTAATGTCTTTCCGCCGACTTCCATTGGAACTTCCTTCCATCCTTTCTGTATTCTTTTTCCAAGAGTTCCTTCACTCTGAAAGCCGATGAATACCAAAGAATTTTTCTTATCCTCAGCCAAGTTCTTTAACCACCACACTGCTGGACCGGCAGTAAGCATTCCGGATGTAGAAATTATCACGCAAGGTTCCTTGTTCTCCAAAACTTTCCTTCTCTCGTTCTCAGAACCTATTCTTTTGAAATTCGGACCAGTGAATGGGTTCGCTCCTTGCTGTAATATCAATTTCTGCAAGTCCCTGTTGAAATATTCTGGATATGCTGTGTGGATGGCAGTTGCATCCCAAACCATTCCATCCAAATAAATAGGATGTTCAAATCCTGCATTGGATAAGATAACCATGACGTCTTGGCTTCTCTCAACTGCGAATGAAGGCAATAGAACCTTGCCGCCGCGTTCCACTGTCTTTTTACAAATGTCCACGAGATGTGATTCCGCGTCTTGTCTCTTCGGCATAAGGTCCTCGCTCCCACCATAAGTGCTTTCAATTATTACAGTTTCTGCGCGTTGGAAATCATTGCTAGCAGGCTCGAACAAAGCTGTCCTGTCAAATTTCATATCAGAAGTGTAGAGCAGATTATGCATACCGTTTCCGATATGAACGTGAATCAATGAACCACCGAGCACGTGGCCAGAATTGAGAAGCGTTAAACGCATGTCCGGTGTAATGTCCGAGACTTCACCATAATCCAAGCATATCGCATGCTTGACAGCTTCCTTGATTCCCTTGGTTGAATAAGGCGGAGTCTTTCCCTCGCGTTGCGTCAGTTCGATGTAATCCATACACATTAGAACCATTAAATCTCGTGTGGGTGCTGTCAAGTACAACGGTCCATCATATCCCATTTCATAAAGATATGGAATCATTCCACAATGGTCCATATGAGAGTGAGAAAGAACTACTGCATTCAATTTTGAGATTTCAGCTTCCGGTATATTAAGATAAGGATATTCGTTTGAACCAGGTTTAATTCCGCAGTCCAAGAGCACTCTGCTCTCTGGTGTCTGCAAAAGTACTGCAGACCTACCGACCTCTCTGAAACCACCTAAAGCGCTCAAACGGATCCATTCAGTTGGTTTCCATCCGCTGTGGATATGCTTGCCAACCTTATCCAAGAATTCTTTTCTAAATCCAGACTCCTTATGTATAAGGGCTCTTAAGACTTTTACAACATCAGACGGTATGGCAGGAGCCCTCTTTACAGTAGGTAGCCATAAAGTTTGCTTCCTAATTTCCTTTAAAGTTTCTCCAGCTTTTCCGATTACTAGGCCAGGCTTCTCAGCCTCAATTATAACTGAGCCAAACTCTGGTTCGAAATCAATGTCTTTTAATCCAGCCTCTGTTGGAACAAGACTTTTAATAATGTCAGTTGCCTTCTCCATGTCTATGCATATCGACGGGTCAGGTCTAAGGATAATCCTCTTCTTTAGAGAGGAGACTAGTTCTTTTATAGACGAAGAGTCTGAGACAAAGAATTCCTTGCTCTTCGTGTAAAGTACTATCTCACAACCTTCGAATCTTATGTCAGATATTTTTGCATCGCTTGGAAGATTGCTCTTTACTTTCTCAAATAAATCCGTAGTTTTTTCTTCAACCATGTAATTTACACCTTAAAATAATTAAAACTAAATTGCAGAACTTTTCAATTCATAAAATAATCATTAATACTTTTTCAGATCTTGCTTGCTTAATTCCCTATAGCCGTTTTTATCAATGACAGCAACTTGGATCTCCTTTCCACCTGAACCAATGTCCCTTTCAATAGCAGTTCTAATGGCCTTGACTACTAAGGCGACCGCATCATCTACTGTCATGTTTTCCTTGAACTCTGCTTCTAGTGTTCCGTAAGCAAATGGAGAACCAGAACCAGTTGAATAGAACTTATCTTTAACATCAAAACCGCCAAGAGGATCCATCGAATACACGCTTGGCTCTTTGTCATAACCTGCTAAAATAAATTGGTTCATGTACGGGAAGTATTTCGAGCCCTGTAGGATGTTGGATAATAAAGTTGCAGCAGCCTTAACTGTTATAGGTCCTCTTTCTAGTTTGAAGAGCTTGAGTTGAGCCTTTAACAATCTTACTATTGCTAGTGCATCGCCTACTGAACCTGCTATTGTTAGGCCTATGTGTCCGTCTAATTGAAATATCTTCTGAGCTACTTTCGAATCTATCATGTATCCCATAGTAGACTTTTGCTCTGCAGCTAAAACAACAGCATCTTTTGCGATTAAGCCGATGGTCGTTGTCCCTTTTTTCTCTTCCATTATTTCACCAGAAATTCAATTATGATAATTCAAACTCAATATTTATAAAGTTTACTATTTGGTGAATTCATAAAAACTTTATATGCAGAGAATTGAATAATAAGTTATTGGGAGGTATCTATATGATAGATTTCGAGGAAGCTTTAAAAAAACCTTTTACAGACCTGACTAAGTTGGCTCTAGGCATTATACTAAGCGTGGTCCCGATTGTTAACTGGATTGCTCAGGGTTACATAATAGAGAATTCAGGTCTAGGAAAAAACAAACCTTCAAAGAAAATGCCACTATGGCAAGGCCTTGGAGACTATTTCCTAAAAGGATTAACTTCGTACATAATAATTTTCATTTACGCGCTTCCAGCGATTATAGTATTTTCAGTAGCAATAGGTTATGCTGCAGCTTCGTTGACAACTGCTTTCGTGGGATTGTTGCCTAAAGAATTCATCTCTGCAATGATAGTTGGGAGTCTTTCTAAGCAAGAAATATCGCAATTAGGACAAATATTCTCGCAGAACTGGATGTTAGCGATGCCAACATTAGCTACAATAGCTCCATTGATAATGCTTGGTTTGGTTCTATTGGCGATTGCATTATACTTATCTCCAGTTGCAGTTCTAAATTACTTAAAGAACAAGAAATTTGGGAATGCCTTTGACCTTAGCTTTGTCATTAACAAAGCGCTTACACCCAATTATTTCATAGTTTGGTTAATAGGTGGGATAATAACATCAGCCATAGGAACGGTTCTATCTTTCATTCCAGCTTTGGGAGCAGCGGCAACATTCTTCTTGTCAGGTGTCATAGTCTACAACTTGTACGGTCAGGCTTTCATGGAGAAAAAATAGTCTGTTTTTTTAGTAAGACTTTGCAAAGTTTGCAATAGTCTTAGCTTTATTCCCACAGTGGATGCACTCTGAAAATACCTTATCCTGCTTGAAGGGGATGTTTATTATCTTTGCTCCTGTCTCTTCCTTTATCTTATCCTCACAGTTTCTTTCACCACACCAGCAAGCTTGTATTATACCACCTTTCTTCAAGTTTTTCTTAAATTCTTCGTATGTCTTGACCTTGTGGATGTTATTGTCCAAAAAATCTAATGCTTTTTTGTAAATGCTTTTTTGTATGTCTTCTAAAAGTTCTTTGACATTTGCTACAACATTGCTAGTTTTTACTATCTCTTTTTTGAGTGTGTCTCTCCTTACTAAGACTAGTTGATTATTCTTTATGTCTTTTGGACCGATTTCTATTCTTATTGGAACTCCTTTCAGTTCCCATTCGTTATACTTGAAGCCAGGTGAAAGTTCTTCTCTATCATCTAATTTTGTCCTAAATTCCTTTAACTTTTCCTCTATTTTTAATGCTTCCTTTAAAACTTCTTCTCTTGTTTTTGAATCATAAATAGGGATTATGACCACTTGGATTGGTGCAACTCTCGGTGGCAACACCAAGCCTTTATCGTCGCTGTGAACAGCTACCATTACACCTATTTCTCTGGTCGAAAATCCCCAAGTGTTTTGCCAAGCATGTTGCTTTTCCTTTTTCTTGTCCAAGAAGGTTATATCAAAAGCTTTTGAAAAATTCTGACCATCATGATGGAAGTCTGGTCCCTGAATAGCTTTCCCATCAGGCAACAAATGCTCTATGCTTGAAGTGAAAACTGCTCCTGCAAATTTTTCCTTGTCAGTCTTTCTCCCCATTATTCCTGGTAATGCTAGCAATTCTTCTGTGGTTTTTCTATAAGCTTCTAAAATTTCATCTTCTTCTGAAATGGCTTCTTTTTCAGTTGCAAATACAGTATGACCTTCCTGCCATAAAAATTCTCTGGTCCTTAATAACGGGACGGCGTGCTTGAATTCCCATCTCACCACATTGTTCCATTGATTGTATCTCATCGGTAAATCTCTCCAAGATCTTATCCATTTTGAATAACGAGGGTACATTATTGTCTCGGAAGTCGGTCTCACAGCAAGCCTTTCATCCAACTTGCTGTTGCCAGCATGCGTCACCCATGCGACCTCAGGCGAAAATCCTTCAATATGCTCCTTTTCTTTTGATAAGAACTTTTCAGGAATGAACAAAGGAAAGTACACGTTCTTGATTCCTATTTTCTTGAGCTGGTCATCCAAGAACTTTTGGGTTTGTTCCCACACGAAATAGGCATCAGGCCTTAGAATCATACATCCAGAAACTTCACTATAATCAGCGAATCCAGCTTTTAGGATAACCTGTATGTACCACTCATCAAAGTTTTCAGACTTCTTTACAGTTATACCAAGTTCTTCTGACATAACAAAATAATTAATATTTGATATTATATATCTTTTGTATGTTTGTTTTCATAGGACATACGATTGAACAAACAAACCGACAAAAAGTTCAAATTTTTCATTATCCTATATTTATTTGAACCCTTTTAGAAACGTCAATTCCCATTGGAATATCTAATTTTGCTATAACATACCAAGATATTCTCTCATTTCTAGAAGTAATTTTTATGCCGCCTTTAATAAAATCTATATTGCCTAAAATATTTGTTTTTGATTGCAAAATATCTACAGGAATTTTTATTTCAAAATCATATTCACCTTCTAGGTATTCCTTTTCTCCATCTAAAGGCATTTCAAAACTATAAATATGAATTGTTCTAGGAGCTTCCCTTTCTTGAGATGTTCTTACGTGTTCAGTCTTTTCTCCTATTAAACCAACTTTTAATGCTTTTGATTTAAGAGGTTTATTGAGTTTTAATGAAACTTTTCCTTTAATAGTTTCTCCTGGAGAAAAGTTATACTTTTCAATTATAAGCTCGATTTTTCCCTTTCCAAAACCAAATATCATTCTTAATACCCGCCATACCATTTACAATCAATTTGAACCTTCCAGTCATTTCCGGATTTAATAAAAAATAAATAAGATGTAGATTTGCCAAATTTAGTGCCGCTATCTAAAATAAATTTGACAGCCGTGCATTCTAAGCTTGGTATTGATAATGGTGAGCTTGTGACATTTGTACAAGGAATTATTGTATTTTCGAATTCAACTGAGTAAGTAGCTCCTGCAAAATTTGCGTAAGCTGCTTTAATTTTGTTTTGGCACTCTTCATTAAGTGGATTGCTATTTTTATCAACAGTATTTGAGAATAGAGCATCCCAGTTGCTTGTGAAAACGCTTTCCCACCACAATTCACCAATCTTTTGCAATTTTACTTCTGCTGTATTTTCAGGAGTTTCAGATTGCTGAGTGCATCCAGAAATAAACAATATAACTATCAATAAAGAAGTTAACAACAGTTTATCTTGTAATTTCATTCAATTACCTTATTTTTATAAACATAGTTAAATATTTAAGACTTTTAAACTCCCTCAAAATCTTTATTAATTTTTGTTTCCATAATTATCTTGAGTTCATGCAATCTATTATTAATGAAACATTTGTTGGTGTAATCGTATGTTGATTGGCATTTTCTCTGATTGCCACTGTGGCTATAAATTTGGAGAAGAAAGGGGAGAGGATAGCTTTATTGCTTTAGACGAGGCTATAGATAAGACCAACGACTGTGACATGATTCTAATAGCCGGAGACCTGTTTGACACTAGAATTCCAAAGCCAGAAGTCTTCGCAAAAGCAGCAAAAATAATTGGAAAGGCGCAACATGGTAAATCAAATGCAAAACTAATAGAAATAGTAAACAAGGAAATGCATGAGATATCACCTTCTGCAATAAGAGGAATACCGATAGTTGCGATTCACGGCACTCATGAGAGAAGAAGCAAATATCTTATAAATCCTATTCAGTCGCTAGAGCATGCTGGTCTTTTAATCCACTTGCATTGTGCGACAGCTATTTTTGAAATTGAAGGAAGAAAAGTTGCTATTCACGGAATGAGCGGCGTACCAGACAGATATGCTAAGGATTGTTTCACTCAATGGAATCCAAAACCAATCCCTGATGCAGTAAACATAATGATGCTTCACAACAGCATCGTTCCTTACATATATTCTCCGCTAGAACCACCTTCACTGAAATTGGAAGATCTACCAAAAGGATTTGACTTGATTGTTTTAGGACACATGCACTGGCATGAGACGAAAACTCTGAACGATGGCAAACTGCTTTTGACAGGCAGCACTATTCCAACAACTGCTCGAAAAATTGAGTCAGAGCAGAAGAAATGCATTTTTAAATACGATAATGACATTAGGCAAGTTCCTCTAGAGTTTCAAAGAAAAATCTTTTGGGAGGAATATGAGTTCGGACCAAACATAAAAGGTTCTGTTGAAAACTTTATTGAGACAATATCCTCGACAAAGCCAAAGCCAATAATTAATATAAAAATAAAAGGAATGGTTAAAAGAGATTCCTTGCTTTTTAATCTTTCTGATATTGAGAACAAGTTTAGCAACAAGGCAATAATAAACATAAACAAGGACATAGAGATCGAGTCATTGCAAGAACAATTGGAAGCTATTAAGAATTTGAGGGATGAGAGGCTTTCGCCAGAAGAGCATGGCTTGAAAATTCTTCAAGAGAAGCTAAAGCAGATAAACTGCGGAATAAGGGTTGACGAGATATTTGACTACTTGGTGGAAGGCGACATTAATTTGATATTCAACATTCTAACAGGGAACCAACAAACCTTAAAGGATAAGTGGACAACATGATAACCAAAGTCAAGCTAAAGAACTGGAGATCTCATTTAGATAGTGAGCTAGATTTTTCTGAAGGTACAAACTGCTTCATAGGACACACTGGCTCTGGTAAAACTTCTATAATGGATGCAATATGCTTTGGACTCTTTGGAACATTCTTGCAGTTGCAACAAAAGAAAATGAAACTAGAAGATATAATAATGAAAAAACCTTCACCTAAAGAGCAGGCTGAGGTGACTGTTTATTTTGATATAGACGGGACAGAATGGAACATAAAAAGAACTGTTACAAAAGGAAGATCAACTGCTGAACTGCGGAAAAACAACGAGTTAATAGAAGGTCCGCAGGCATCAAAGGTTACAGAGGAAATCGAGAAAGTACTTAAGATGGACTATGAGCTTTTCTCTAGAGCTGTATATTCAGAGCAAAACCAGCTCGACATGTTCTTAACAATACCAAAAGGTCAAAGAATGAAAAAGATTGACGAGCTTCTAGCTATAGATAAATTTGAAAAAGCAAGGATGAATACCAGGGCATTAGTGAACAAATGCTCCTCTGCTTTAGAAGAGAAAGAAGCTATAACAAAAAACTTGGAAGCAGATGAGAGTTTGAAGAGATTTGATATTATTAAGAGAGAGTTCATAGAGACAAAGGAAAGAGGAGAGAAATTAAAAAAGCAGTTAGAGGATGCCGTGAACAGGAAGATAAAGACTGCTAGAGACTTGCTAATCTTAAAAGAGCAGCAAAAAAAACTGCAGAACGTAGAGGAAGATAGCAAGAAATATAGTGCCTTGATAGAGATAACTGAGAGCGACCTTGAAAAATTAAAAGTAGAACTAGTGGATTTTGCAGAAAGGACAATCGAGGAGCTTGATAGTGAAAATAATAATATTTCTATTGATATTGAAAAATTAAAAATTCATATTGATGAGGAGAAGTCGAACTTAGACAAACTAAAAGAAGAGTATGCTGAAGAAAATGCTAAAATAAAACTTATAGAAGAAGAGAAACTGCCAAGGATCGAGAAAGAGGCAAACGAGTTTGATGATATTTCAGAAAAAGTAAAGAAGAGTCCTTTGAGAAAGGTTGACTCTGAACTAAAAAGCAAGCAAAAAGAGCTAGAGAAAGTTCAAATGAACATTCAAAAATCAATGGCAAAAATTTCCGAGTTAGAGGATGGCATACACGAACTAAGTTTAGCAGGGAGCGCTTGTCCAGTTTGTAATAGCAAACTTACTGAGAATAAAAAATCCACTCTCTTAACTAAGAAGAAAAAGCAGTTGGAGGATTTGAAAAAATTAATTGACACTTCTCAACCATTAATAGAAAAGACCCAAGAAGAGATAGGTAAATTAGAAAAGAAATCTAGAGAAACTGAAAAATTAGAGGAAAGACTAGAACAAATAAGGGACTCTAAACAACAATTAAAGCTCCTTACAAAGGAACTAAAGGATTTGAAGGACAAGGTAAAAGTTTTTATAAATCAAAAAAAGATGTTCGAGAAAAACATTGAAATGCTTGAGAGCAATCTGAAGGGATTGAATAAAAGACAAGGGGATATTAAACAAGTCTTATCTAAGAAACAGGAGGCAAACGTCAAGCTGGATAGGATAAAGGATTATGGCCAGAAACTTTCCCAGTTGGGGATAGAAAAGGAAATGCTTTCATCTTTCTCACTCTCTATTCTTGAAAAGTTTGAACAAGAATATCAAAACATTATAGGACTTGAGAAAGAATTGCAAGCTCATTTGTCAAACCAAGCTGAAATCATGAACGGGAAGCAGAAACTTTTGAATGAAATTGAAAGCAAGAGGAATATCCTAGAAAATTATAAACTGGAAATGAGAAGGACAGAAGCCATCTCTGAACAACTTCAGCTTTTAGAAAACGCTCTAGAAGCAACGCAAGAGCAATTAAGAAAAGATTTCGTAACAGCTGTTAATGAGGCAATGCAATCTATTTGGGGAGAACTTTATCCATACAAGGACATTTTTAATATACGCTTAGGCATAGAAGAAGGAGATTATGTGTTACAACTACAGGATTCAAGCGGATGGATTCCTGCGGACGGTGTAGCATCTGGTGGAGAAAGGTCAATTGCCTGCCTAGCACTGAGAATTGCTTTATCTTTAGTATTAGCACCAAGCGTTGGAATGTTGGTCCTTGATGAGCCGACTCATAACTTGGATGCAAAGTCTGTGGAAGAGCTGGCTAATGTTCTGAGGGAGAAGATAACTAAATTCGTTGAGCAAGTTTTCCTGATAACTCATGATCCTTCATTGGAGAATGCTGTTTCTGGTTACTTGTATAGACTAGAAAGAGAAAAGGCAAAGGATGGATTCACAAAAATCTCTTTGATTTCTGGACCGGAAAGTTAATCAATTTGTTTAGCATAGCATTTAAGTAAGCAATTAAAATATATTATAAGTTTTTATGTCACTAAGAAACTTTAAACTACCTTTAATAGTCTTCCTAGGGTTGTCTCTTGGTTTCATCCTGCCTCAAATTGGTTTATTATTCAAGCCTTTCTTGTCTTATCTGCTCATGTTAATAATATTTTTTACCTGCTTGAAGATAGATATTGCTGATTTTAGAAAAATAAAGATAAAAACAATTTTAATTGGTCTATTCTTTATTTTCATATTTGCACCCTTGCTATCTCTTGGAGGAATGATACTCACACCTATGGTATTCGCAGGAATTTTGGTGGCATTCAGCTGCCCTTCAGCAGCAGTATCAGCATTTTTTTCAGATGCGTTCAAAGGAGATCCTTCACTAGCAATTGCTTTGACTACAATATCAAGCCTAATCTCAGTGATAACTTTGCCTTTGACTATACTGATAGGAGTTGGAACTTCAATAAAGTTTGATACAACATCAATAATTCTTAACATGGTTCAAATAATTCTAATACCTTTGTTTGCTGCAATTTTAATGAATAGATATTTAAGAAAAAACTCCGAAAGATTATGCAGATATGATAAAATCATTTCTTATGCTTTAATAATATTTGTTTTGTGGGCAGGAGTAGCTAGTGGGGTTAGTTACATAGAAGGTAATGTGTATGAATTTTTACAAATCAATCTGGTTGTAACTTTGTTGCTAGTAGTCGCCCTTCTAGTTCCGTACTATATTGGAAAAATGCTTGGCAGAGAAGTTGCCATAACGCTAGCGATAACAACCTTCGTGAAGAATGGTATATTGGCCTTAGTCATAGGTTCTATTACTTTTGGTTCTGGAGTGCTGCCAGTGATGGTTGCAAACATAATCGACCAGAACGTATTGTTGATACTCTTGGGGTTATTCTTAAAACGCAAGTAGTAGTTTAAAAACTTCAATTTCTAAAATTTATTCATGTTAATGAAATTCCTAACAGAGCCAGCATTAATGATAGGAAATACTTTGATTATAACAGACTTGCATATAGGAATAGAGCATGAGATATTTCAGTCAGGAATAACTATACCTTCTCAAGTCGAGAAACTAGAAAAAAGGATAGATGTTCTCTTAAAGCAAACGAAAGCAAAGCATCTGGTCATTCTTGGTGATGTCAAGCACCAAGTCCCAAATATTTCTTGGCAGGAGTATAAAGAAATTCCAGATTTTTTAGAGCATTTTTCGAAAATTAAGGTCTCAATAATCAAGGGAAACCATGATGGGAACATAGAAAGGCTAGCACCTAAAGATGTAGACATCTATGAACCTCAAGGCTTCAAAATTAAAGACGTTCTTCTAACTCATGGTCAGGCTTGGCCAAACGAGGATGACTTGGATGCAAAGTATATAATCATGGGTCATGTTCATTCTGCTGTTGAGTTTTGGACTGAAAGATTTAGAACAGTTGAGCCTTGCTGGCTAAAATGCAATGTAGATAACAGAAAACTTGAAGAAAAGTTTGAGATAAAGACCAAGTTTAAGCAAGGAATAGTTATGCCTTCTTTCAATCACATAATTGGAGGTATGACCTTTAACTCAAAAGATTTCGAGCCCTTAGGACCGCTATTAAAAAATGAAGTTTTAAAATGGAAGGAAGCAGAAGTTTATCTATTAGATGGAACCTTTCTTGGAAATCTAAACAAGTTAAAATCTAAACAACCTTTATAGAGCCTTTTTTTCCAAGCCCTACTTGCAGTTCTTCTCTGAATTCTTTGGTAAAGCCGTCAGTTATCTCAACTTCCTTGTCATTCTCCAAGCCATCAGATTGTTTTCCCCAGAGAGTTAGTTTAACTGATCCAGTATCATCTTCTAGCATAGCCTCAGTTAAAGTAGTTGCAGTTCCGAACTTTGTCATAATATCTCTTGGTTCTTTCATTTCTGTTATTTTTGCTTTTATATTCACATTGCTCATATCAGGTTTTAGTTCATTTATTTTCATAGCCTATTAATGAATTGAGAAGTTTATAAGTTTATTGCGCAGGTTCAAATCCTGCACTCTGCACGCCTGATGCTCAATAGTGCGGATGTGGGGCATCACTAAGAATTTAAAGTTAAATATCAATTCTAAAAGTATGCAAGCTAAGCATTTAAAAGAAGCAGAAGGAGTTATTGCGCTTAGAAAACTGCAAAATAATGGTTTTGAACTTTGGACAAAAGAAGAAATAGAAAATTCTAATTTGCCAGATAAATCAAAACAAATTTGTTTTTACATTGCTAAAAGAAATAGTTTAGGAGAAATTCCTTCTAAACCAGAGATTATAAAATCACTTAAATTAGGAAACGATGCTTATGCTCGTATTAACGTTCTTAAAGATAAGGAAATTGTTTTTGACCTTACAATACCAGAAATAGTAGGATTTTATGATTTAAGTTATTTAGGTTTTAGAAGTGGTCGTTTTCATCCACCACAGCATTTAAAATGTCTTAAAAAATATTTGGATGAATTTCGTTCTGGACATCGCGGCGGTAAATCGCCTTGGTACCAAATTATTAGACCTGAAAATGTAAGAAATGGTAATTACTCTCATCATTTGGTTGCAAACTTAAAAGATAAAAATGGGTTGCCTTGTTATCTTCCTTTAGGACTTCATGTACCTAAACAGTAATTTATATCAATTTTCCAACCCAGTAAATTAAAAATAGAAGAACTAGTACAATTAAAAACTCTCCGATGCCACCAGTTTTTATTGGTCCGTTGAATTTCAGTTTTTTTATTGGCCATAAAGGAGTTATTCCCTTATGCGTTAAGGCATCTGATATTAGATGGCTAAAAAATCCAATAGAAATTATTGCTGCACCTATCCTATCCACCCCTAGATTATATGCTACAAACAAGACTATCATTAAAAACCAAATATTATGGAAAAGCTTTCTGTGGTACTTTCTTGGCTTAATGTCTAGGTCAGGCAACAGTACTCCGAAAAAAGCGAAGAATGCCATATAGATTGGAAAGGTTAAGACAACTCCGAATAGCAAAAGAATAAGAAACGCCATTATGATGTGGGTCATTCTTTGCATATGATAAACTTATAAGTTAACTACATAAATTCTTTTCTTATGAAAGCCAAGGCGATTTTTTTTGATATCGACGGCACCATACTGCCGTTCGAGGGAGTAATTCGCAAACTTCAGGAAACATGCAGGCATTTTGACATTAGGACTCTCACAAAGAAGGAAATATTAGAACGCACAATAGGCTATAAGATTGAGGAAAGCATACCAAAGCTCATCCCGGAAACCAAAAAATTCATAAACGATTTTGCAAATTACTACAGGAACATCTACAACAGAGATGTCAGGTCAATAAAACCATTTCCATATGTCAAAGGAGTTTTCAAGTTTGTCAAAAAAAATAAAATCAGGATAGGAATAATTACAACCAAATCTAGAATACAGGCTGAAGTTACTTTGAAATACTATAAACTACCTTATGATACCTTAGTTGCAGGTGATGATGTTAAAAAAAGAAAGCCAAATCCAGAACCTGTCTTGAAGGCTTGTGAGAACCTGGGATTGAATCCGAAGGACTGCATGTTTGTTGGAGACCATCCCTTTGATATGCAAGCAGCTAAGAGTGCTGGCTCTTTGGCGATTGGGACACTGACTGGTTGGGGAAACAGAAAGAATCTTAAGACTGCTGGAGCAGATTATATTATAAAAGATTTAAGAGGTTTAAAAAAATTAATAGAATAGGTGATAAAGTTCGAAAAGTTTTACGTCACGACAGCAATAGACTATCCTAATGCAAAACCTCATCTAGGCCATGCATATGAGAAAATAATAGCAGATGTTATGGCTAGATGGAATAGGATAAAGGGTAAAGATGTTTTCTTCTTGACAGGGATGGACGAACATGGCCAAAATATAGAAAGGGCAGCGATAAGAGCTGGCAGAACACCTCAAGAGATTGTAGACGAGATGGCTATTTTCTTTAAGGATCTCTGCAGGAAGCTAAACATAAGTTATGATGATTTTATCAGAACGACGGAAGCTAGACATATAAAAGTTGCACAGGAAATTTTCAAAAAAGTTTTTGACAAAGGAGATATTTACAAGGGATTTTATGAAGGATTATATTGCGTTTCATGCGAAGCTTACTATACTGAGAAGGATGCAGTTGATGGGAAATGTCCTATCCATAAGAAGGACTTGGAAATATTAAAGGAAGATTCATACTTTTTCAAACTTGGTAAATATCAAAAGCAAATAATAGAGCACATAAAAACCAACAAGAGCTTCATACTTCCAGAGACGAGAAGAAATGAAATATTAAACAGACTCGAGAACGAGCTAAAGGATCTGAGCATTTCTAGAGTTAGCTTCAAATGGGGAATACCTTTACCGATTGACGAGAAGCATGTCATCTACGTTTGGTTTGACGCTTTGTTAAATTATATTTCTGCTCTTGATTATCCAAATGAAAAGTTCAAAAAATATTGGCCAGCTGATGTCCAGAACATAGGAAAGGACATATCATGGTTCCATACTGTCATATGGCCTGCTATTCTTTTAGCTGCAGACATAGAGCTACCGAAGACAGTCTTTATTCATGGCTTCATAAACATGGGCGGAGAAAAACTTTCAAAGTCAAGAGGAATCATGGTAGACCCATTTGAATTAATTAATAAATATGGCGAAGACACAGTAAGATACTTTTTAACTAGAGAAATTCCTCTAGGAGAAGATGGAGACTTTTCTGAAGAGGCCTTGATAAACAGGCATAACTCTGAGTTGGCGGACTCGTTGGGTAATTTAGTAAACAGAGTCTTAGTTTTGGTTGAAAAGAACTTCGATGGAGTAGTTCCAAAACCTTATGGAGAGGATTTGAAAAAAATTGCTTTAAGCGTTAGCAAGGCTGTTGAAAACTCAATGAACGAATTCCAGTTTCACAACGCTTTGAATGATATTTTTTATTTTGTGAACGAGACAAACGCATACGTCAACGAGAAAAAACCTTGGGAGATAAGAAGTAGGAACGAACTTGGTGGTGTCTTGTACAATTTGTTGGAGAGTTTAAGATTTATATCAATTTTACTTCATCCTTTTATTCCAGAAACATCTGGGAAAATCTTTGACCAGTTGGGATTAGAAAGAAGATTTTTATTTAGCGATTTAGAATGGGGCAAGTTTAAACCTGAGACCAAGACAAAAAGAGGAAAGATTCTTTTTGAGAAAATTAAATAATTAAAACTTTATAATCAGGAGATTTCACTTTGAATGTTTCCATATATTCTTTTTGAGTTTGTCCTATAGATTTCCACATTTTCCTCATAGTATCTTCTTTTTCCATAAGTTTCATCATTTGATTTAAAGCTGGTTCTGCTATATCTATGCAATTTGGATCAAAAAGTATAGGATAAAGAGGATGATTTAGTGCCATTCCGGTTATAAGTATTTCAGAACCTCTAAGTTCAGCAATTTTCCAAATTCTTTTCTCTTCTTTTTTTGATATTTTTGTATCTTTCAAACACTCCAAACTAAGAGAAAAATCTTTAGTTTCTTCGCTTAAATCAAAAAAATCAATTGCATTTGGATGCAAGGTAGCAATACACTCTTCTGGATAAGCACCACAGGTGACGAATCTTGCTTTGTCATGAACCTTACAGGTTTTTTTATTAGGATCAAAGTTATAGCAAGGGACTTTAGATAATGGTACTGGCAATGGTAAACCAGATTTCAAGCTTGGAAATGACATCCAACCATTACATCTTTCTTCAAAGACTTGATAAAACGTTTTATTGTTACCTTGACTTCTTTCTAATGCGTATGCTCTATATAAATCTCCGAGCGTGATTGGAATATTAAATTTCTCGTTTGTACAGCACGATCCACATTCTCCAACTTTGCAACTAAAATACTTTACCATCTAATCACATTAATAAATTCTAAGAAGTAAAAGTATAAAAAACAATACAAAAACTAAAATCTATTCAAATAATTGTTTTATATTCTTGCTACATGAGCAAATGCTGGTGTTATTATAACAAAATCTTCGTCAATTCCAGCGATGTCACCGTTCATTGCAATACAAGTTTTTCTTAACTTATCAATAGCTCTCTTTAGTTCTGAGATGTCTTTACCTCTCAACGCCTTGATTTTAACTAGAACTATTGCACCTTCTCTCATTAACTTCTGGATCCTGTCCGTGTCTGAAAAATCTTCTAGTTTATCAACTCTTATTGGGATCTTTCCAGAAGGTACTTGTGCTTCTTCGGTGTCTAATTCTATAAATTCCTCTTCGCCTATTTCTTTAAAGCCTCTGCCAAATAATTTTTCTAAAATCATTTAACCATCCTCCAAAATTATTATAATCTTAATTATTTTTGGACATATAAAAAGATATGTAATTGATTTTTGTTCTATTTTTGTACGCTTTCTAATATTGAAACGATGTTCCAGACTTGAGTTCTCGTATAAGTAGGAATGTTAGGATCATTTGAGATTTCATCCATGCTTGATATCACAGTGTTAACCCTTACAGCAAGGTCTTCCTTTTCATTCTGTAGAACTTTTATCGAGTCTTCGCACATGATTCTTATATTTCTTGGCACGGTTCTATCATTAGCGACTTGTTGAATGATTGGTATAACGTTTTCAAACATATTAGACACCTTGCCATATGCATCATACTTTCTTTATCTTATACTTGGATCTTTAAATCCTTTTCTGTTAACATAAGATAATCTTAACAATGTTTGTTAAGATATATTTAAGTCAGAAATTCTAAATTGTAAATATTGTAAAGGGATTAAAATGAAAATTAAACAACTGTTGAAGAAAATTGGCGAAACAAGATATCCGTACAAGTTTCATAAACTACCTACTCTTAAGGATATGAATATTAGTAAAAAGACAATAACGCTGATTGATGGTTGGGCAAAAAAAATGACTACATATGGAATGTTGGCTACATATATTCCAGAACTTAAGAACGTAAATAAAGATTTAACTGCCATTGCAATTGGAGATTTACATAATAATAAAGTTATTGTTGGCAATGGTTCAAAAATTAAAATAAGCGCTCAATCAGTTATAAAACCTTTTCTGTATTTATATGCTCTTGAAAAAGGTTTTTCATCTGAAAGCATTGCCGGAATGACAGCAACATTCATGCCATTTTATACGGATAGAATTATGCATCCAGAACTTGAAATGAAAATACCAGACCATCCTCTTGGTAATGCGGGAGCTATTTCTTCCTGTATTGCTATCAAAAATTTTAATGATTTTATCAAATTCATGTCTAAACTGATGGGAAACTCAAATATTAAAATTTTAGATAAGATTTTCAAATCCGAATTTGAAGCTAATAACAATAATCGTGCAATAGCGAATAGATTGGTTGCTTCAGGACATTTCAAGAATACGGTAGAAGGAGAAAGAGCCTATACTAACTATACAAAAGCTTGTTCAATAGGTTTAACTGTAGAAGATGCTTTAAATGCTTCTCTAGTTTTAGCTTCAGGCGGAATTAGAGTCAAAGACAATAAGAGATTAACAAAAATGAACAATACTGTGATAGTAATGTCTGCAATGAACAGCTATGGTCTTTACGAACAATCTGGATTGATTTCTTTAATAGTTTCTGGAGCTAGAGCAAACACATCTAAAAGTGCAGTTGGAGGTTTGATTATTAATATTAATCCAGGTGTGGGAGCTTTTGTTACTTATAGTCCTTTGTTAAATTCAAAGGGCAATAGCGTTTATAGTCTGTATGCATCAATACCATTAAACAATCTGCTCGCTCTTCCTGGAGGAATGCGATTAGATGCTGATGGATTAAATGAATTGCTCGAAAATTATAATAAAAAAGAAAGCATAAGAGTTCATAAAGAAATCATTTCCTTAATAAGAAATGGCGAAAACTCAAGCATATTTAGAGCTGACCCAAAAATTTTGAAGCAAATCAGGCATAACTCTTCTCTATAAATTTCAAATCTTTGGTTTTGCTAACTTTGTTAAAACTTTCAATATACCCATGAAGATAATAAAATCATAATCTTAACAAACATTTTTATGATTATAGGATATATTATTCTGTTCTTATTTTCTCAGGTTTTTCCTGGGTCTTTTTCAAAAATTCTTCAAACTTCTCTTGAGACTCTTTTAATCTTTCCTTTAGTCTTTCTTCTTGTTTTTGCAAGCTTTTTAATCTTAAATCTAAGGTCTCTTTTTTCTCACCTAATTCTATTTCTAAATCTTTTTTCGTTGATTTTATAAGAATAGGTCCGACAGCCTTGTAAACATCTTCAGTTGTAGCTTTCTCTAATTCTTCCAAAGCCTTTTCAATTTCTACGTTCTGTAGGGTTAAACTTTCTTTTTGTATCAAGACTGTTTGCATCTGCTGTTGAAAAGTTTGCAAGGCTATTAGTATCTGCTGCGCCTCAGGCGTTATTTTTATTTCAGACATATTATGCCTCCATAGCATCGATTGCTACTTTTATTAATCTTAGGTAAGAGTTTATTCCTGCCAACAAGCCTGGTATGTCATTAGCTTCTACTCTTATTTTTAGTTTGTTCTTTTCTGCTGATATGTTAGCATCAAATTTCTTTATTCCCTCTTCATCAGGCTTTATTGACCTTATGACAGTCTCAGGATCTTTGCATTCTATTTCTAGCTCAGCCTTCATTTTAATCTGCTTTAACTTTTGTTATAGTTGTTGGAGCTTGCTTTATTACAATCCTGTATCCGCAGTAAGGACATCTTATCTTATCTTTAACTTGCTTTACGTCTATCTCTTTCAAACACTTTAAGCATTTATACATTTAACCACTCTTGGGAAAATATGCCCCTCCAGCAAATTTCATCTTACATTTCTTGCAATACCAGATCCCTGCTGCTAGTCTTTTCAATGCAGGTCTTTCACAAAAAGGACATACCTTCTCTTTTTTCTGCTTAGATTCTATTTCTAAAACCATTTTTTTTGTTTTAGTCCCGTAGCGTGGACCAAATTTTCCTGTTAAACCAACTTTTTTTGTCATTTAACCAACGCTCTTAATTCTTTACCTTTTTCGATTGATAAATCTGCTGCCTTCTTTAGTTCTTCGGACGTAAAGAAACCTGCTCCGCCTTTTTGAATTGCACACAAGTCGCCATTCTCATTGGTTGCAATGGTTATCCTTGCGTCTAAGGCATTTTCTTCTTCCAAGTTAGCATCAATTAAAAGTCTGTTAGATATTTTTGTAACAGTAACTGCTATTGGCGTATCTTTTAATGGGATCTTGCCTTGATATTCGCCATAAATGACTTTTTCATCTTCGTATCTTGGGATTTTAGCATTTAGCAAGGCTGCCATTGCTCCTAGTGCTGACGCATCCATCAAATTTCCATCATGATCTAGGACATGAATGTCAATGTTTACGTTCCATGCTTTTTTTCCTTTTTCTATGCATAATTTCTCTAGATCTATGCACTTACTTTCCCTTATTCCTCTATCTACAACTCTTGCTAATTCTATCGAGTCCTCATCTGGTGGTCCTGGATCAAAGGTTGGAGATGCTACTGGAACTAGTTCTGCATTAACTATTAAAACACCTTCATCAGGAGTATCTGGGAAAGGCACGTTAACAGACATTTTAACACCAACTAAAACGTGAGTGTTACCAAGTAAAACTCTTGCTGAGCCTTCAGCCTTTTTAATAACGTTGGTTTCTATTTTTATCTCTCTGAATTGCTCAAATTTTCTCTCATCGATTCTCATTCCTTCTTCTATTAATTTTCTAACATAATTTTCGCTAGCTTTCAACATCTATCTCACCTGTTTTATATTTTTCCTTTAATGCATTTTTCTGCCTCTCGTAAACTTCTGCACATCCTTTTCTTGCGAGATCAATTAAAATATGGAACTCTTCTTTTGTGATTATGCCATCCATTTGCAAAAGTACGAATTTATCCTCGCTTCCGATGGTGGCAGTGGCCATATCTACATCACCGAACTGGTCTTCATTACCTCCAACGTCTAGCACTATTTGATTATCAACTTTTCCTACTGAACAAGAGCTTATCAAGTCCTTGATAGGAATGCCAGCTTCAGTCAAAGCCAAGGATGCAGCGTTTAGACCTGCACATCTGGTCGAGGCGTCTGCTTGCAATATCTCAACGAAGACATCTATTCCAGTTTTTGGATAATCTTCAAAAAACACTACATTTGAGAGTGCTTCGTTCAAGACTTTTGATATTTCAACGCTTCTTCTGCTTATGCCTGGTCTGATTCTTTCGTTTGTTGAGAAAGGAGCCATTGAGTATCTACATCTTAGTATTGCTTTCTGGGGATCTTGCATATGTTTTGGGTGCATAGTTCTTGGTCCATAGACAGCTGCCAATGCATAAGTGTCGCCAAATTTAAAAATTGCTGAACCTTCAGCCCTTTTAAGCACGCCGACCTCTGCTGTTATTTGCCTGAACTCTTCAAAGCTTCTGCCGTCAATTCTTTTTCCATCTATAATCATTTTTTCTGGTTGTCCTACTTTACTCATATCATTCACCTTTCTCCAGCATTGCTGTAATTTTATCTGTTAAGCCAGATATATGAGACTCACTCTCTATCATAAGAACAGTCTTTGCAGCTAATCCTTCTTGTTCTCCTTTTATCCAAACAACTCCATTCTGTCCGACTATTATCTGACAATTTGTCTTGTTTTTTATGAGCTCTATCATTGAGCCTTGCTTACCAATCAGTCTCGGTACTTTGGAAGGTGTTATTGTCAAAACCCTTCCGCTTATCAGCTTTCTTGCTCTATGGTCATTCATTGTTAATTGAACTTGCTTAGATTTTGAAACATTTAAAACTTTTGCATAAATCAAATCACCGATGTCGTAATAAATCGATATGTCTGTTCTGTTCAAGTCAACATATTCTCCGACAGCCTCGCCCAAAGGCAAAATCGCATCATACGGCGAGTTTATATCAACGATCCAGATTGTCGTTTGCATGTCTTCAACCAGTCCTATAATTCCGTCACCTGTTTTTGGAATGTAAACTCCTGCTAGAGGAATTATTCCAATGAATCTGTCCTTTAACTTTACCAAACCTAGTAATTTAGATTTTAATTCGTTATTTACTCTGTAGCAACCTGAAGACGGTAAGAAATCCAAACCTTTTGCTAATGTTTCTCCAGGTATAACTAATTGTCTTTCCTTAACAAATATTTCCGATTTAACTTCTTTATCCATATTAATCACTCCTATAATTTTTTAACAATCTTAACTTCGACTTGACCTCGAGTTAAATTATTTAATCTATCATAAACTTCTGGCTGTGCCCCAGCCGGAATCTCTAACAAACAAATATAACTTCCATTGCCTGCCCATTCTTCTTTTAACAAAATTCCTAAGCCTCTTACCACGCTTCCGGCCTTTCCTGAAAATTCGGGCGGAATCTTAATCGCTATTTGAATCTTTTCAAATTTTATTGGAATTATCTTCTGTATTTCCTCTAAAACAGACTCAAGCTGTTCCTCAACTCTTTTATTCAGATCGATTCTGACTTTTGTTTGCTCCATTGCTCTTAGTACTCTGTCAACTGGATGCGGGATTCCACTTTGTGGATTGACTCCACGTTTAGAGATTAAAGTAGCTATTGCCTTTGTCTTTTCTTCGAGCATTTGTTTCTTTTGCTCAGTTGTTATCTGAACTTCTCCCTCGTTTATTATCTTCTTTACTATCATGTTCAAGTCGTTCGTGCCAAACGTCTTGTTTATTTTTTCATTGGTAGTTCTCGTTCCTTTCCTAGCGTCCTCGAATATTTCTTCGGATGCTATTAGCTCTTCTAATGGGATATCCTTACCAGTCTTAAACTCCATCGCCTTTTCAGGATCAACTAGTATTTCAAATTTTTCCCCAGATTTTATTAACCTGGCTATAACAGCCTTTTCTAAAGAAATCATTTAACCAACTTTCTAAAGTAATAATATCACCAAAACTTCTTGACGTATTTAATCCCTTCGTCACCATAATATTTTTTGAATCCTTTATCATTAACTATAGCTAGTTCAACTTCTTGTATCTTAACTCCTTTCTCGCCGGCCTTCAGTGCCAGTATACCTAGTTTTATTGCATCCTCTTCTGTTAGTCCTTCCTTCCATCCTTTTCTTAAGATTTTTAATGCTTCTGGTGCACCTCTTCCTATGGCTTGGGCTTGCCAACCATAGAATGTGGAAGAAGGGTCTATTTCGAATAATTGTGGACCTTTTTCATCTAGTCCTCCTAATAAAAATGCGACACCATATGGTCTTACTCCACCATATTGTGTAAATAATTGCATTCTGTCTGCAATTTCTTTAACTGCGCCTAAAACATTTAATGGTTCGTCGTATGTAAGCTTGTACACCTGTGCTTTAATTCTTCCAACGTCAAGTAAGATTCTTCCATCTGCTAAAAATCCTGATATCGCAACTCCTAAGTTGTCGTCTATTTGGTGAACCTTGTCTCCTCCACTATCAGGAATGGCCAATTCTGTTAATGGACGTGAAGCAAGCAAAATCACACCATTTGCAAACAAAAGACCGATAGATGTAGTTCCTCTTTTAACAGCTTCTCTCGCATATTCTACTTGGAATAATCTTCCATCAGGAGAAAATGTCACTATTGCTCTATCATAACCCATCATTTCAGGAATAGCTTCGATATTATATCACCTAAATTATAAGATTTATATTTTTTCTAAGTTTATAAAGTTTTAGTAAACTCAGTTAATCGTGGTTCTCCAAAAAATTTAAGTCTTGCGGCCTTGATTGAACCTGAAATTCCAAGAACTTTAACAATAATTCTAGTGTCTCCTATCCTTTCTATCAAAGCTAAGGCAGCTCTTACATTTTCTACTTTGTCATGAGAGCATTTTATTATTCCTATCTGCCTCTTCTCATCATAAATATCTCTAACAATCCACAAATCTGCCTCAGCTGTACCTAACTCGCCTAATAGATTTAGCAAGGAATGCCAGATTGAATTTGACAAGTCCTGGAAAATAAATTTGTCTTCAGAAAGAACCTGATACGCGATGTATCTTCTCCTGCCTCTAAGGCTTGAAGGCAAAGGTTTTGGTCTTTTCTCATCAATCATATTCATCAACTACTTCAACACCTTCTGTTATTTTACTTCCTTTTAATGTCTTCTTATTTTCTTCAACAATTGCTTGTGGAATTGACGTGACTGAAGCAAAAGCTCTTCCAATATCAGGACCTAATACGTTTAACAATGAAACAAACTCTCTAGGATTTCTCATTCCCCATGTGCTTTGAGCGCATGAACAAATCACAGCAGGAGTTCTAAAATGATTACAAAGCATCAGGTTCCTTGATATATGATTTAAAATATAAGCTCTTGGTTTTCTGAAGTTATAGAGGATTTCTCTAAAGCTTATGCCTATGGCGACATTGCTCTGGGTGGCAGCTTCAAGAGAAGGTTCGTCCAAACCGCTGTCAACTCTGCCTAATTCTGGATGCATTAATATGTCAACTCTCGAGTCATCGCACGCAGATCTATTGATAGAATAATCACCACCACTTACGACTATAATATCAACCTTTTCCCTTGTCTTGTTGACAATTTCCTTCATTTCATTGACATCCTTTGCTATTATGTTAACTCCGAAATAAACTTCTATATCAGTTTTTAAAGCGGAGATGCTGTTTTTTAGTTCGTTTAATTTCTCTAGGCCTTGATAATTATCGCATATTGCAACTCCTGAATAGCCTAACTTCTTAGCAAATTCTACTAACTGCTCTATTGTATTTTCACCGCCAGATAAGTTGCTTTGAACGAACAAATCATAAAATTTCAATCTAACACCTTTTTAGAATTTGATTTTTAAGTTTAAAAAATAAGCTTTAGTGAAGTTCTCTTGAACTCTTCCCAGCAGAAGTCAAACCTCTGAAAACCCTTCTTCTGTTTGCAGGATTGCATATCCAGTTTAGCTTTGGATCGTTCTTTATGCAAGGATGACTTGGGTCAATAAGAATTACTTCAAACCACTTTGACTTTCCATCTTCTGCAGCATAATAGCTGTTTAAGACCTCTAGGTTTGGGAACTTTCTTGCTACCCTCATCTCCGCGATATGCTGTAAATTCATTTTAGGAGTTATTTTAGTCATGCCTGCATGCAAGGGCTTTCTTCCACCAGTTGGCTTTTCCCTCTTGCTGGCTCCTTTTCCAATTTTTATCCTTGTTAAGACAAAACCTTGTTTAGCCTTATATCCTAGGGCATGTGCCCTATCTAGGCGGGTAGATCTATCTATTCTTATTATTATAGGCTCTCTTCTCCAAGAAATTAGTCTTTCCTTTAATATTTTGTCATGTTCTGGACTTCCCCAATAATCTTTAAGGTATTTAAGGTAACCCATCTCACATCACCATAAGGTTTCAAGCTTAATTATCTATAATTCTAAGGCTTTTTATATTTATTTGTTATGACATTTGTTTTGCATTTCAGACTAGTTTATTTTCAGTTAAAAAGCCTAAGCTTCTTTTTATACATAAAGGAGAATAGAAGAAAGTTAATGACTACCAAGTATGCTGGAAAAGCATATTCTGAAAATGTCCATATAGTAGCGGCACCAAAACTTGTCAAAGCACTAAACATTCCAGTTATGTAAGGCCATGGAGACTCTGTTTCAGGATGATGCCATTCTTTTATCAAGGTCGGCACCGCAGCCAACGCATCGCTTGAAATTGCAAACACTATCGCAACATTTGGATTCTTCGTGACCAACCAAAGAACAATAGCCAAAGCGGATAAGACACCGCAAACATAGTCAAATGATGTTAATTTCCAGTAAGCTTTCTTGGTCAAGAAAGAGAAAGTAAATATAAGGAGAGGAGAAAATCCTGCCATGAATACTGGTAGAACTGCCCAACCCACTCCGTTCGAAATAGCTGCTGCAGTTGCGATAAAGGGAGCAATCGACCACATAAGCCACGTTACTCTATTTGGTTTGGCACCGCCTCTGAACATTGAACGAATATATGTAAAAGCTGCAAGCAAAGCTGCAAAAGCAGAAACGAAAACTAAATATTGAAGCATATTATCTATTATATAAGAAACTTTTTTTGGATTTAAGCTTCTTGATTAGAGAAGATATAAAAAAGCCGTTGAATATTTAATTACTCTCAATGGCTTTGTAACTCCTAATGAAGCTGCAAGACAAGCAAATGTTTCTACTAGATCTGCGGTAGGCTATTTAAAGAATCATCGGACTAAATGGGAACTTTAAGAAAAAAAATTGAAAGCATTAATGGTCAGATATGGTTTATGCTAAAGATGAAAAAAGAATACCTTTACAAATCATATAGGTGATTGAAATTTTCTTAAAATTAAAAACCTATATAAATTAGAAGCCATATAAAGATTTTAGGTGAGTTAATGGGAATAGGAAAAGTAATAATAGGATTAATTTTGGTAATAGTTGGTTTATGGTCGATAATACCTTATAGTTGGGGTGGATTAAATGCTATTGAACCATTGTTATACGTACTTGAAGGTGTTATTCCTGCATTTCTAGTTTTCATCGGTGCTATTCTAGTTTGGATAGAGTGGGAAGAGATAAAGATAGAAAAGCCAACTAAGAAAAGAAAGTGATATTTAATTTTTTTATTTCTTCACTTTTGATGTCAGAAGCAAGAAGTGCTTTTGATAAATTCTTTTTTCCATACTTTACAAGAGTTTTATTTTCTTTCGAGTCTGAATAATGAAGCGTTAGACTAGCTGCTAAGCTTATAGCTTCTTTTGTTTTACGTCCCTGCAAGACTGTTATAGGGCTTCCAACTTTTGGAACTTCAAAAATATAGTCAGAACTGCCCCTAAGAATTTTAAGTTCTTTATTTTCTTTTTCATCCCTACCAACAATTATTTTGTTCTTTCCAATGCGGAAGTGCCTGCCAATTTTTAATAGTTTGATGTCGCTTAGAGAGATTCTTTTCTTGTTTTTTATCAAGTCTCTAACTTTGCAAGCATATTCTCTTTGTGTCAGCAGGCAACCGCCAGCAGGCCTTGGATAATTTCTTATTCCAAATTCTTTTGCAAGTCCTGTTTGCCTGTCTCTTCTCCTACCTTGAATATCCAATAGATTTTCTCTATTAATCCATTTTTTCTCAGCCTCTGTAATAGGCAGTAGCCTAGCTGATAATGGCCTTAATAACTTTTCTTTTAATCCAGATTCCTTCTCTATTAATTTTAATGCTTGCGTGTTTTGACTCATTGGCCTTTCGCCTAGAACCTCACCTGTGAAAATGAAGCTTGCTCCAATTTTTTTAGCATATTCTTTTGCTTTTTTTAACATGAATATCTTGCAATCTATGCAAGGGTTCATTTCAGAACCATATCCATGCTTAGGACTTTTAAGGATTTTTAAATAATCTCTAGTAACATCAAAAACTTTCAAAGGTATTTTAACTTGTTTTGCCATCTCTCTTGCATTCTTAGGTGAAAAGAAAGGTGTTGTAAAATTCACGAGTTCTACTTTTATTCCTTGCTGCTTGATAATTTTAGCAGCTATTATAGAATCCAAGCCACCTGAAAACAAACCTAGTGCCTTAACCGCCATAATAAGTATACTCTGCTAATAAATCATATTTATAGCATTTCTTCTTGAAAGAAGCCTCCAAAATAAGTCCGCCGTATATTTTTCCTGTCAGATTCAATTTTGTTGTTATGGATATTTTGTCTCCTTTCATTGTAGTTTTGGACTGATTAAACAAGTTTTTACTTATGGTTGGAGGTCTTACGTATGATATATTTAGGAAGGCGTATTCTAGTCTATTTCTAGAAGAAGTTATTGTAAAATTAAATAACTGTGATTCGTTTAATGGACCAGGTTTTGGAGTTATCCAATAGCTAATGTCCTGCCAAAAGTCATATTCCATTTTTTCTATGTCGCATTCAGAAAGACTTGTAGTCAAATTATGACAGTATAAAGTTATGTTTGAAATATTGCTTAGCATGCAAGAAGAATAGCTACCAATGCTACCACTTTCGTTACAGACTATCGGCAAGGTAAAATTCCTTCCATCTTTCAACTTAAATTCATTCACAGAAACAGTAGATTTGTTAGTTTTATTTAAGCTATAGATATCCTTTCCCATGCCAATCATTTCAAAGGAATTACTAGACCAATTTTTGGCATAATTTATAGAACTTTCAGTTTTATTAAAGAATCTTGCTTCAATTTCTATAAGATGATTTATATTATCAACATTTTTTATGTAATTTCTTATTGAGTTCATGCAATTTAACTTATATACAGTATCGTTAAATGTTTTGTTGGTTTGATTTACTGTTTGATTTAAACTTTGATTAGATGTTTGGTTAGAGCTTTGGTTTGATTTTATAACTGGTTTTGTTTCATTGTTTGTTGGGGCTTGATTAAAATTATTGTTCTCAAACGTAGGAATGCCTTTAGAAGTGCTTGGATTTAAAACTATTACAAATATTGCAATATTTAATACAAGTATAACTAGTAGCCATGGTGGTATATGAAACATATAATATGATTTAGTTTTCTGTATAAAAAACTTAAATAATTCTAAAAATAATTCTTATTCATGCTTTCTGAATCACTATGTGCCAAGTGCAAAGGAAGACTATGGTGTGGTAAGGATAGATGCTCTTTGCTTGTAAAATTCTATGCCCAAACCAGAGTAAACCCTCTTATAGATTCTACTTCCTTAGAGGGCTCATCTCCACCTAGTGTCTTTATTGGTAGATGGAATTATCCTAAAGTCTTTGTAGGGCCAATGCTGCCTCCCATTCATGGCGATACGAGCATAATGGATACTCCAGAACTTTGGACAGGTATGTCTATTGATGAGATAGTTGACTTTAGATTTCAATTGGTGAGAGGAAAGTATTTGACAAATATAAAAAATTTTGATGGAAAAATCGTTGAGATTACAAGAGATATTGCTTTAGCGGAGAACTCGCCGGACGCAGAAGTAGAGTTCAAAACAAAGCCTGCAGGGAGAATAGTTCTAAATGATGAAGTACAGCCATTTGGTCCATCTGCACCTTTGCTAAAACTGGATATAGGAAACTTTAAAATTGATAACAAAATCGAGAAAGTGCATTATGATACTGACCTAAAGGCAAAAGATGCAGTCATAAATCTCTACGAGAGTAATGTCTTGATTTCGAAAATACAAAAAGCCTTTTCTGTAGGCGCGTTTGGACTAGAAAGAAACAGGAAATTTGTTCCAACACGTTGGTCTATCACAGCTGTTGACGATACTATTTCAAAGAGCATGATGGATTATACTCGAAACTTTCCACTAATAAATGAGTTTAGAATTTACGAACATAATCAATTAGACAACAGATGGATTATCCTACTTCTTCCTCGTGAGTGGTGCTATGAATTGATAGAGGCTTGGTATCCAAAGACCATATGGAATCCTGTCGGAAATAGCATATCAATATTTTCTGATTATGAGTTTTATGATGGAAGGAAAGAATATGCAGAAATAGGTGGCTGCTATTATGCTGCCAGGCTTGCAGTAAACGAACTTTTAAACAAAGAGGGGAGACAGGCTGGAGTAGTAATAATGAGGGAAGCTCATCCAGGATATATAATGCCTGTTGGCGTCTGGAATGTTAGAGAAGCTGTGAGACATGCTGTTAAAAACAAGCCAATGAGTTTTGCAACTTTGAACGAATCGTTGGATTATATTTCCAAGAAACTAGAAATTCCTATTAAGACATGGGTAGAACATAGCGGAGTGCTTAAGGACACGATGCAACAGAAAAAGTTAATAGACTTTTTAAAAGTGAGAAAATGGAAGTAAAAGAAATAAAGTGTAAAAGCATACTTAGCATGTCGGGTCTACGCGACAGCAAGTTCTCTATAAATCCATATAGAGGTTGCTCTCATTCTTGCGTATATTGCTATGCGCCTTACATTCTGAGAGAAAAAAGACCGTGGGGAGAGTTTGTTGACGTAAAGGTTAATGCGGTTGAGACTTTGGTTAAGGAAACGATAAGGAAAAAGAAGGGAACTATACTGATAAGTAGCGTCACAGATCCTTACCAGCCTGTAGAGGAAAAATACAAGTTAACTAGGAAGATTCTGGAGAAATTAAAGGACAAGGAATTCTCCATTTCTATACTTACAAAGTCTGCTCTAGTAATAAGAGACTTGGATTTGCTTAAAAAACTGAATTCTGAGATCGGAATGACCATAACGACTCTAGACGAGAATTTTGCAAAGATTTTTGAGCCGAATTCGTCTTCTCCTGAGAGGAGATTAGAAGCATTAAGATATTTTAAAGTTTCTGGATTTAAGACCTATATATTCTTCGGTCCATTGCTTCCTTTCATAAGCGATATTAATCTTGAAAAGACAATTAAAAGATTTGCTCTAGCAAAGCCTGACAAAATTTATGTTGACAAGCTAAACATAAAATGCCTGGCTCATTGGGAGAAGATTAAAGCTGCTTTAGAAAAAAGTCTTCCGGATTTGACTGGAAAATGGGAGCAGACTTTGTTTACTAAGAATGATTATTATGAAAAACTTAAAGAAAGAATAAAAGAATTTCACGATACTTTAGGATTAAATTTCGAGTTCTGCTATTGAAAATCAAGTTTATTATATGAAATTCAAATATTAGTTTATGCCTCTGCAACAGAAAAAACTTGATAAGGCACTGAAAAACTCAATAAAAGAAGGATCTGCATTTTCAGCAATGGACGGCATAACAAGCACCTACACAACGCCGTTTGCAATAGCATTGGGTGCCAGCAATGCTGAAGTAGGAATCCTTAGTTCAATCCCAAATTTTTTCACCACACTGTCTCAAGTGTTTGCAGGAAAGTATATAGAAAAAAGAGGCAGAAAAAATGTAGCTGTAAGATTAAGCTTGATTCAAAAACTTTTATGGCTACCAATTGTTTTAATACCGATATTCTTCCTTAAAGGAGGAGTATGGCTTTTCATAATATTTTTAACCTTGTCCAATGTCGTTTTAAGTTCTGCAAACACTGCTTGGTCATCCTGGATGGGGAACCTAGTACCTGAAAAAATAAGGGGAAGTTACTTTGGAAAAAGAAACACAATCCAAGCTGTTTTTAGCTTTTCTACTACTTTATTAGCAGGTTGGCTATTAGGATTAACAAAGAACTTGCTTGGTTTTTCATTGGTATTCTTTTTAGCTTTTATTTTCGGTTTAATATCATATTTCTATTTGAGGAAAGTACCAGAGGCTGATTATAAAAAGTCAAATGGAAAAAACAGCATAAAAGTCTTAGACTTTCTTAAGGAAATTAAAAAATACAAGAATTTCTATCCCTTTACAAAGCATATGTCATTGCTAAGCTTTGCAGTCAACATTGCATCGCCATTCTTTACAGTCTACATGCTGAGTGTGATGAACGTCGGTTACGCTTGGTATGGCATAATAATCGCTTCTGAGATACTGACCAGAGTCTTGATGTTAAGGTATTGGGGAAGACTTTCTGACAAGTTTGGAGACAGGACAATAATGAGCTTATGCAACATCCTAATAGTCTTTTATCCATTTTTCTTTTTATTCGTCCAGAATATTTTTCATTTGATACTGATTAGCATATTTTCTGGGATTGCATGGAGCGGATTTGACTTGACGTCCTTCAATTATTTGCTGGATGTGACGCCTCCAGAAAAAAGACCTTCCTATATCGCGAACTATAAAATATCAGTCGGAACTGCCTTATTCTTCGCTCCTCTGATAGGAGGTTACATAGCGCAAAACTTAACAATCTTATTTAATGGGTTACAGCTTTTGTTTGTAATGTCTTTTATTTTAAGGGGCATTGTGACTGCTTACGGCCTCCCTAGGTTAAAAGAAGTGAGGATTAAAAGAGTTTTGCCCGTAACAGATGTTTTCCTAAAAGCTTTTGCAATCTATCCTGCGAGGGGAATAACACACGAACTAGTTTATGTTCAAAACAGGTTCGAATATTTTGAGAAGGGCATCATTAAAAAGGTAAGAAAGTTAAAACTAAACCTTAGGTGATACTATACTTCCTATACTGCTTTTAAGCCTAACTTTATTATCATATACATCATACAAACTTCTAAACCAGCCTCTTCTAATTGAATTTCCAACGTCTCTTCCGCTTATTGATAATTTTTTTAATTTTCTTGCTGTTTCTTCGTCTACATTATTAGCAGAACAATATTCTTTGAATGCTTCTGATGTATATGTTTTGAATTCTTCTAAACTAACAGGTTTTTCCCACATTTTATGATATCCAGCAGCCAATAAACTTGAAACTATGCATCTTGCTGCTTTTGATCCATAGGGGAGTTGCTTTCTTTTTTCATCACCGTCTTTAACAACTACTTTCAATAGTTGTTTATGACTGAAATCTAATACAATATTTCCCCTGACCTGAGATTTTTCAAAAACAGATTGTGCTCCTTTGGCAGCTATATGCAGGAAATAGCCATATTCGTTTAGATTGTATCTAATTAATTCTTTGTCGAAATCTTCCATAGTCTTAATTAAGAAGTTAAACTTTAAATTCTATTTCATTAATCGTAGTCTTCTTACCGCGTCTCTAACGGCTTCAGAACGGTTAGGATACATGCCAATCTCTATTAGGTTATCGATCTTCTCTATTAATTCTTTTGTTAGTCGTATTTGGACAGGATGCATTTTTTCACTAAAAAATACTTGGAGGGAAAAGGATTTAAACTTGAGATAATTTAAAATTTACTATCAAAGGCAGTAAGCAAATTTCTTTTTATTAATAAATGTCTCTATGGATAGATTATAATTGTTACTTAGCTATAGTTAGTTTACCATTAATTGGCAATTTCAATTCCTTTATTTTTTCAAATCTCTTTGTTGCATTTAGAATAGCAAACCCTATAACTTCACCCTTTTGATCCAATCTAATAAATATATCCTCTCCAATATCCTTCATAAAACCCTTTCTTTTAGCGAATCCTACTTCTAGCATATCGCCTTCCAAATCAAACCAAACTTTTAGTCTTTTTTCCATATTATCTCATCTTTCTTTATTTTGTCAGTAAAAAATGCGGTAATAACAAAACCATCTTTGTTTAAGATTTTGGTTACAACAAGCATATATTTATTTGTTACTGGAGTTTTTAAATAAAATTTATAAAATAGCCATACTGATTTGACGCACAAACTTTCTCTTATCTCATCCGGATTTTCTAACGTTTCTTTTATTTTGCTTAGTTGGCTTTTCATTTCAGGATGCTCAAAAATATGCTCTATCCTTTTTTCGTCCAATAAAATTGTTTTATCTAATTTTGCCTTGAAAAATGTCATGTCTGGCAGTTGATTTCATCAGAAAATAAGTTTTTGTTACTGCTGTAAATGGTTAGAAAAGTTTATCTAGAATCTGGATATGCTTGCGCAGTTATCATAATTAATCTAATTGCAATGCTTACAAAACCTAAGAAAAAATCTATTACTGACGCTATTGTAATGTTAAATCTTTTTGTATACTTTATGCAATTTTTTTAGTAAACCTTATCGACTTCTAACGTAGTGCTTACGTAATGTCTGAAAGGTATAAAAAGGTTTCTTTTATAATATTTTATACATGAATAAAATTCTTTTAGGCACTCAGGATACAGCTGAGAACGAAGACAGCATGATATTTAACCTTAGGCCTGAGTTCAACAGAATTTGCTATAACTCTATAAGAGCTTCTATAATCCATCTTCTTGTTAAGTCTAAAGAACTTAATCATTCTTTATCTGTTGAGGAAATAGCTTATAGACTTGGGAAAAGACACTCTGTTGTTATTCATCATTTGGAAAAATTAAATCAATGTAAAATTGTTGAAATTATAAGATTATTAAAATATGGGGATAAGGAGAGAAGAAGCATATGGGGCTTGAACATGAAATATCCAAACCTTGTTCAAAACATATATTCTCATATGTTAAAGACCTTTTATACAGTGAATGAATTAGATAAGATGTGCTGTATTAATAAGAACATTAGAAAAATACTTTGATTGTCGTTTTTATTGATTTTTGGCGTAATTGTGGCGTAATGCTGGCCTAAGTGTGGATAAGAAAAATTTGGCTTATTTCTGGCGCATTGGTAGTTAAATAGGTTTTTATTCAACATCTGTTTGTTAGAATGAATAATTTTCTCAAAAAAGGAGGGGTGAGAATGAATTTGTTTAAAAGTCTAAAGAATAGAAAAGGTGCGATAGGTGCTATAGGCGCCATATCAATCGGAATGATAATTCTCATACTTGCCTTTGCGCTCGCTAGCGTGAGCTTTGTAAAACCTGTTTTAGCTGCACATGATACCACAGTTACAATTCAACCTGAATTAGTAAATTGTGGAGACTTGGGACAAACTTATATACTCACAGTAAAAAATAATGGAGCTTCTCCCGATAACGTAAGAGAAGTTCGTATATATGATGATGTTGATGGTGATGGAAATAGAGATCCAGGTATTGTAGAATTCCATTGCGGTCTTCCTCCAGCAGGTTGGACACTTGATGATAGAACAGTTTTATATCATTATTGTCAATACGAAACTACTGTTCACAGTGCTTACATGATTCATCCAGGAGAAACAAAGATATTTACTTTTTCTTCAACTCTTGATTCCACAAATGAAAAATGTGGAAATGAATTCAAGGTAGCTACAATTGATGATAAAATACCAGTTGGAGAAGTTGTTTTTAAATTCCCATTTGTAAGCGTTGATTGTGTTGATCCAGTACTCGATAAAAGTCTTAAATATGGTAATGGAATAGGCATTTGTCCTCCTGATAAACAAAGTCTAGGAGATGAATGTTGGATTCAGCAATCAACATGTGTATACTTTGATGCTTATGATAATACAGATGAATGTGACAAGGGAATAGACTATTGTGATTATTATTACACTGTTGATGGCGTAGAACATGAGAAAGAAAGAGTTGAAGCCATAGACGGGCATGTAAATAAAGAAATTTGTTTCAATGAAGATTCTGTTCACGTTTTAAATATAAAATGTTACGATCTTGCAGGCAATGAAATAGAAGATACTGAAACTTTCAGAGTAGATAACACACCACCAGTTACAACAAAAATTGTTAGTGATCCAAAGAAAATAATTCACACAGAATACGGAGATGTCGAATGGATTGATGGAAAAACTACAATAACATTAAATCCAACAGACCCAGATACAACTGGATTTAATTGTAACATAGGTGTTGACAAGACATGGTATATGAATGCTATTGATTTGACTGAAGAATTATGTAGATATCCGGACAGATACTGCGTTCCAAATACAGCTATTCCTTCACCGTATGTGGATGGAGCAGGTTGTATAAATAAGGCACAAGATTATTGTGAAAAAGGAATGGGTTATACACCATACACAGATGATTGGTATGACTGTGTAGAGGAATTAGCTTATACAGAATGTAAAGTTGACCCACTTTGGAAATTGTACAGAGGGTCTCCTATAAATAAAAAGGAAGAGTCATGTCACCTCTTGCAATACTTTAGTGTTGATGAATTAGGAAATATTGAACCCATGAAAGTTAATTGTTTCTTTGTTGATTTAACACCACCATACATGTACAAAGATAATGGCGGAGCAATACCAGACGATGGAGAAAAAATGTTTATAACACCAGATAATCCAAAGGGAGAATTCCATTGGTTAACAACTAAAATGCCAATAACACTTACATGTGATGATACATGGAAAGGAGATGCACCTCATCCATCAGAAGGTGAAAAACTTTGTTACAGAGTTTCATATGATTATCCTGAATGGGATTGGATAACAGACAAATATTGTATTAATCCATTAACTCCAGAAGGATATTGTTGTGAACCTGTAAACAAAGAGAAGCAATTTATATTTTACTTTAAAGAGGAGTCAATGCACAATTTAGAATATTATTGTATAGATGCAGTTGAGAAGAAAAGTCCAGTAGAAATACAATACTACAAAGTAGACGACACACCACCATCAATAACAAAGACAATGATTGGAACTGACCACCTTGGTGAATGTCCACCAGGACCAAGTCCAATAGAACCATGCTATGTAAAAGACAGTAGAGAAAATGGTGTACACATAGATGTTACAGATGGTGGAGCAATCTGTGCAGTCGATAAGTCGATTTGTAGTTATGGTCTTTGGTGGTATACAGACGAGACAACTTGTAAAGATAAATACGGTGAAAAAGCATGGGATGGCTCTAAATGCTTAGTTGAAGGTGGTGAATTCGGTGAAGAAGGTAAAGATATAATTTTCCACGAAGATTCAGAACACAGATTATTCATTCAATGTAGAGATGCACTCAATAACTGGAATTCAATGGATATTGAAACATTTTTAGTAGATTCATTGCCACCAGTAACAAAAAAGACTTATGGTGAACCAACAAAATTTTTAGATGGTTATCGTTGGATTACGAAAGATACTCCAATAGCATTAACCACTAAAGATGAAAAAGTTGGTCCAGAGAAAATATTTGTGAGAGTCACCAAATTAGATGTACCAGATGTAGAATGTATAGAAGAATGTGATTTTGATGGTGCAAAAGACTTTAAGGAATATGTAGTATATAAAAATCCAGATCATATTGAATTCAAGATACCAGAAGATTCTTGTCATTTGATAGAATTTTATGCTATAGATAAATTAGGAAATGAAGAACAAGTTCATAAGCAATGTGTATTCGTTGATAACACACCACCCAAAGAAATAAAAGTAGTAGGCGACCCCAATGTTCCGATAGATAGTGATGGTGGAGATTGTGGAACTATTACAGGCGACCTTGATGTACTATTCTTATTTGACTTAACAGGAAGTATGGGTGGAGTTATAGGCAATGCAAAAACAAATGCAATCAGTATAATGACTGCCATACAAGGCCTAGTACCAAATGCAGAATTTGGTGTAGGATCTTTCATGGATTATAATGGAGACTTTGATTCTTGTAGTTATAATAGCACTTATGGAAGTGGTCCAGATTATCCATGGAAATTAGATCAAGGTATAACTTCAGATACAACTGATGTAAGCGATGCTATAAATGGTCTATCACTAGGATATGGAGACGATGGACCAGAATCATATGCTAGAGCATTATATGAATCTCAATTTGTAGGTTGGAGAACAAGTGCAAAAAAAATTGTAGTGATATTTGAAGATAGTGTTCCACATGATTGTGATTTAGGAGACTATGATATCAGTTGTGATTATTCAACAGGAAGAGATCCTGGAATAGACAACACTGTAGGAACAAGTGATGATTTAGATTGGACAGATGTTGTAGCTCAATTAAAAGCAGCAGGTGTTTCAGTAGTAACTGTTGATTCAGGTAGCGGATGGTGTAATGGAGTATGGAAATATGCATCTGATGAAACAGATGGATTATATGCAACGTTAGGAAGTGATTTTACAAAAACAATTGTAGACAGTGTCACCGAAGTCGTAGGTTGTAATAAAGATTGGTGGGTAAGAGATCATGTAACACCAATAACCTTGGATTGTATAGATCAAGAACCACACCCAGTAGCTCAAGAAACAATGTGTTACAAAGTATCTAACGTTGATGGTACAGATCCTGTTTGGTTGACAGAACAATACTGTAATGAATTTGATGGAGAATATAACGATTTAACAGGAGAATGTTGCGCATACGTTGGAGATGGTGGAGAATATACATTCACTTTCATGGAAGACTCTAATCACAACTTAGAATTTTATTGTAAAGATCATTTAGGAAATACAGGTGAAACACATTTAGAATTATTCAAAGTAGATTCAGTTCCACCAACAACAACAAAGACTTATGAAGGACCATTCTACGAGAGCGCTGAAGGATATGAGTTTGTAGATACAATAACTAAAGTTAAATTAGAAGCTACAGACGGTGGAGCCATCTGCCATGTAGATGGTGTGAAAACTTATTACAGAGTTATTAATTTAAAAGAGGAAGGTTGGGATTATTGCAAAGGAATGTGTGATGAGTGGGACCCAAGACACCCAGGTGACTGGTTAACATATAAGAACCCATTCAGTTTAGATGAATCTTGCAATATCATAGAATTTTACAGTGAAGATGCATTAGGAAATGCAGAAAAAGTAGATTGGCAGTGTGTATTTTCAGATCATACAGCACCAATAACAAGAAAATGGTTTGCAGGACCACAATACCCGAATGATGGCGATAAGGATGGTACATCACATTGGATAGCACCATCAACAGAAATACATTTAGAAGCAACAGATCCAGAACCTCATCCATCAGGAGTTAAAGAAACATATTATAGATTCATCCTTGTAGACGATAAGTACTGCAGAGATCAAACATTGTGTCAAGGATTTGATGAAACAATTACCAAGGAATATGATAAGGCATCACCAAAGTTGATGTACATACTAGAAGAGTCTTGTCATTTGATAGAATACTACAGCGTCGATAACGTTGGGAAAGTAGAAGATGTTAATAGGCAATGTGTGTTCGTTGATAAAACACCACCAGTTGTTGTAAAGACAATAAGTGATCCAAAGGAGCAATGGGCAGGAGACAACACATTCTACCCAGGACTAACAGAAAGATGTTGGAGTACTGACTCAGCAAAGACGATAGAATGTTGGAAAATAACATTAGGAACACAGTTGTCTTTGAAGTGCAATGATCCAGAGCCACACCCAGTAGATCATAACAAGATGTGTTTCCAGATAGAATTAGATGGGACAGATCCAGAAGATGATAGAACTGAGAAATATTGTGGCATATACGGCGGACAATTTAAAGACGGTTGGTGTTGTATAGAAGGCGGAATAGAGAAATTCAACTTTGTAGAAGAATCACAACACGATTTGAAAGTTAAATGTATAGATGCATTAGGAAACGAAGGAAAGATAGATGAAGAGAAGTTCAAGGTTGAAGGATGCACATGGGAATTATGCCTATACAAGAAATGGAACTTGGTTTCAGTTCCATTCAACTTGCTTAATGACGATCCAGAAGTAGTGTTCAAGGATGCAAAGGATGATATAGCAGCAGTTTGGACATATGACAACGGAGTTT